>Ga0209976_10002470_pt1 | contig 10529 bp, 8 predicted proteins | sample SumtaG_FD_182806 | JGI IMG/M metagenome (GOLD analysis project Ga0209976, IMG submission 182806) | Deep subsurface microbial communities from Indian Ocean to uncover new lineages of life (NeLLi) - Sumatra_00157 metaG (SPAdes) (version 2) | ecosystem: Environmental > Aquatic > Marine > Oceanic >... | reverse complement strand
GAAAGCCTTAATTTTTCTATTAGGTTTTCAATTTCACAAAATTCATGATCCTTCAAGAATATTAGAATCAATTGAAAACAATGTTAATATTAAAATTGAAAAAGAAATAATTGATTGGATAAGAAAAGTGGCATCTCTAGCTAAAGACATTGAAGGAGAAGGAACTGCTGCGCGAGATGGAATAATCGAAGAGGGTAAGTTAATTACTCCAGAAGATAAATATAAAAAATCAGAAGCGGATAAATATTTAAGAGATTTAAAAGAAATTTTAACTAATTTGAAAGAAATTTTCCAAGAAAATCCAAATCTGGAGGAAGAAAATAAAACATTATCAAAATTTATCGAAAAATGTGAGGATCTGATTATCGAATGAATCAAGTTGAGGATATAGATTTATCTTTTATAAAATTAGATTATTTTCAAAATAGACTTAGAAAATATATTCAATTTATTTTTAAATTGGGTTTGAATATTAGATCGATTTTACTTTTTGGTTCTGTTGCAACGGGGAAGGCTCAAAATAATGCGGAGCATTTAAGCGATATTGATTTATTTATTATCTCTGATGAAATTACTGTTGATCTTCTCAAGAGAAGTCAATGGGTAGTTAATTTAACTAGACCAGTTTGTTCAGGCATTCAAGCACTCTGGCGAACCTCCAAAGAAATGGAGAGCTATGTAGATTCAAAATACTATTTAATTTTAGACGCATTTGATGAAGGTCGGATTCTTTACGATCCAGAGAATTTTCTTCATAAATTAAAAGAAAGGACTTTTAAAGAATTACAGGAAAAAGGCGTTATTAAAACTGAACTTTATTGGCAATGGCCTGTAAAAAAATTTGGTGATAAAATAGAATATTAATAGTAGATAATTGAATCAGAAATAATCAAGAAAATAGAAATTTAAAAAAGAAAATAGGAGCTCATGATATCAAATTGAATGAAGAAATAAAGAGCAAGAAGGAATCCTTACCTGAACAATTAATCGAAGCAAAATCCTTATATGATGATTGCAAATTCGATGAAGCCCTTCTAATTGTGGATGAACTTGAAGCAATGGAAAACCTCACGGCCTCCGATAAAGTTTCATATTATATCCTCAAAAGTGAGTTATTATTTAAGCTAATGAAGCGTGAAGATGCTTTTAAGTACGCTGAACAAGCTTTTCTTGAGAATCAAGTGTTAAATAACAATCTTCAGTCAATTGATGCTCTCCTCGCAATGGTGACTTCGTTGTTTTTAGATAATATGGATAAAATTCGTGATCTAATAGCTCAAATCGAAGATTTATTACCATCTATCAATCAAAACCCACAACTAGAGATAAAAAAGAGGGTAGCTGCTTTAAATTTATTTAAAGCACGTTATTACTGGTGGGGAGAACAGGATATTGATAAAGCACTATCGTGTGGTGAGCGGAGTTTGGCGATTCGGGAAGAACTAGGTAATAAGAGAGAGATAATTGATTCTCTTGCGCAACTTTCCTATTTATATACTATAGGGATAGGCGATTTGGATAGAGCTTTTATGTATGCAGAACGTTGCCAAACACTCGCAGAAGAATTTAACTATAAGCAAAAAATAGCAATAAATCTTACGAATTTTGCACTTATATATGGGCTTAAAGGAGAAATTGAGCGTTCACTTATGTATCATAAGAGGAGTTTAGCAATTTACGAAGAAAGTGACAACCAAACTTTAGTTGCAGCAATACTTAACAACATTGGAGGTACTTATCATGAATTAGGTGAATTAGATCGAGCAATAGAGTATTTAGAACGAAGTTTGGCTTTATCAGAAAAAATAGGACATGATAGGTGGAAGTTAGTTGCTCTCGATACTATAATTTCTGTTTATTTAGATAAGGGCGACGTTGAACGGGCGCAACATTGCTTACAACAGATAAGCCAATTGACTCACGATGAAATATATCGTTTTAATAAGGCTTTAATATTAAAAACAAGTTCTCGGACTCGTAATCGAGCTGAAGCAGAAGATATATTGAAGAAACTTCTTGAAGAGGAGAAACTTTATTTTGAGTATACCATTAAAGCATTGATTAATTTATGCGAGTTACTACTCGATGAATTACGAATGACCAACGATTTAGAAGTGCTAAATGATATCAACCCCTATATTACTCGATTATTAGAAGTTGCTGAAAGTTCAAAATCCTATTGGATTTTAGCTGAAACATACTTATTACAAAACAAATTATCTTTATTAACTTTTGATATGAAAAAGGCACGGCGATTTCTGACTCAAGCTCAACAAATAGCCGAAAGACATGGGCTTAATCGATTAGTGATAAAAATTTCAGACGAACATGAAAAATTGCTCAAACAATTAAATATGTGGGAAAAATTAAAAGAATCAAATGCACCGATAACTGAACGATTAGAATTAGCTCAATTAGGTGAACAAATGGAAAGAATGGTTAGTAATAGGGTGGTGTTGGCTCGGGTTACTGAAGAAAAGGTTACAGTTCATAAGGAGCGGAAAATCTGCCTGGTTTGTAAAGGAGAAATAGTAGGCTTTATGTATGTTTGTGAATGTGATACGATCTATTGTGAAAATTGTACTCGAGCTTTAGCTGAGTTAGAAAATATTTGTTGGGTATGTAATGCTCCTTTGGATGAAACAAAACCCGTGAAACCTTACAAAGAAGAAGATAAAAACACACATATTGAAAAATTAAGAGAAAACCAAAGAAAAGTAAAGAAATAACAATTCCTACGATTTGAAGTAAAAATACATTTAATTTAAAACAAAATTTAATTACTGAAATCTTAAACTTTTTTGAAATAGAGAAAAAAATTAATTATTTAAATCCTTATTTTTGAAACATGGATATTGAAAACTCAAGTTTTTATAACTTTGTAATAGTTGGTGCTGGACCAACGGGATTAACAGTAAGTATTACTGCAGCTAGACTTGGTTTTACATCAATAATATTAGAAAGAGGAGGACTCGCAGGGCCAAAACCACGCGGTGAAGGGATGGCTAATATGCCGATCGTTGATGAAATATTGGGAGAGGGATATCTACCTTCCATAGGTTTTAAATCGAACAGTGCGAGGGTATGGCATTCACCAAATGATTTGCAGATTACTACTACACACAAAGGGTATGAACATTACTTCTTTGAATGGAGAAAATTTATTGATCGATTCACTGAAGTTGCGAACGATTTAGGTGTAGAAATGCTATTTAACTCCACTGTTATTGAATCAATTGAAAAACAAGGAATAACGATCGGTGTGAAATACAAAAATTTAGAAGGCAAAATTCAAGAGGTTTACGGTAACGCAGTATTAGATTGTAGCGGATTTGAAGGTGTTATTGGAAAAAAATATGGAATAGATTATACAAAGATGAATTGTCCGATAGTAAAATGTCTAATTAGTAACGCAAATTTTAATATTAAAGAAACTCCTGACTTACAATTCTATTTAATAGGAAACGGAGATCTGGGATACTCACGCGAGTTTCCCCCTTGCGTGGCATACTTCTTTCCTCTAGAAAATGGAAGAGCCGAAGTAGGGTTAATGGTAAGAATGGCTCAAGTTCCCAATATGAAAACTGTGACAATACCTGATAATGATGAGATTTTAAAAGTTTGGAGTAAATTAAAAGAAACCTATCCGGGATTTAGCATGTTTTTTAAGGATTCCAATATCGATTATGAAGAAGTTACTTATTTACCTAATGCGAAAATAGCTGAAAAGTTTGTCCCTAATCCTGGTGTAGTTTTATTGGGAGATAGCGCCGGATTTGTAAACCCATTTGGTTCTTCTGGACTCTATTATTCTATGGAAATGGCGAAATTTTGGGTCGGTCTGGTCACTCAAGATTTACAAACCTTAATAAACCTTAATAAATCTGAAATAGAGATCAATGAAAACTTATGGACTTTCAATAAAATTGAGAATTACAACACAAAATTTGAAGAACAACAAGTGTTTAAGGAAGTAAAACATATGTACAACCTAATTGGTGCTTTTGAATACAAAATATTTAACCGACTACGCACATCCGATAAAATTAATAAGAAATGGGATTATATTACTTCCCTTTTAAAACAAGCTTAATCTTAAAACAAAAACATGGATATGAAAAAAGATTTTCTTACTAAGCTTGGTGATTATAAGGTAATTTCTATTATTGGTCTCGCTAAAAATGTCAGTAAAACCACTACGCTAAATTACATAATAAAGAACTTAGAAGGTCATAAACTCGGTTTAACATCTATAGGGAGAGATGGAGAAAAGTATGATGTGATTACGCAATTACCTAAACCTCGAATATTTATCAAAATGGGTACAATTGTAGCAACAGCTAGACAGAGCTATGAAACTAGTGAAGCCCAAATGGAAATATTAAAGAAAACCGAATATAGCACTCCGTTAGGAGAAATCTTAATATTAAAAGCATTGAGTAAAGGTTTTATTGAATTAGCTGGCCCCTCAATAAACAAACATTTACAAGAAATATGTTTAGAATTAAAAAATCTAGGGTGTGATTTGATACTAATCGATGGTGCCTTTGATAGGAGATCATATGCAACACCTATTATTTCTGATGCAACAATATTATCCACGGGAGCATCTGTATCCCGAAACATGGAGAGGGTTGTTGATCTAACTTCCCATATTTATGATTTATTTAGCTTAGAGATAGTTAAGGACGATGAAATCAGGAAAATCAGCAAAGATATTTTACTCACTGCTCAAGTAGGAATTATAAATGATGATTATTCTTCTTATAAATTAGAAGAACCTACAGCTTTAGGATCGTCTAAAGCGATTTTTAACCAATTAACAAAAGACGCTAAATATTTGGTAATAAAGGGAGCATTAACCGATAGCTTTTTAGATGAATATGGAATCAATAAAAAAGTAAAGGATATTACTGTAATCACCACAGATCCTACTAAATTATTTATTAGCAAGCAGGTATTTTATAAATTTATAAAAAAAGGGGGTCGTTTAAAGGTGTTAGATCGAATTAATTTAATTGCAATTACGGTTAATCATACATCACCACTAGGGTATGAATTTGAAAATAACCAGTTCATGAGGTTGTTGCAAGAGAGAATTAACATTCCTATATTCAATCTTGGTCCTTGTGATAACTTATAATTTAAATTTTAGATTAATACAATTATCTTTTGAGATGAAACTTACATGAATAAATTAAATTTGGATTTTTCATTAGTGGAAAGTGCGAGGAAAATAGCGAGAATTATTGCAAATGATACTCAAAAGTTTATTGATAATCACACCACTACTTCAACTGAAAGAACCATTTGTAGATTATTAGGTATCGATGGAACTGATGAATTTGGAGCTCCATTACCAAATGTAGTAGTAGATCACATTCAAAAAACGGAAAAAATCAATGATGGCATTGCCTTATACCTTGGGAATACTATTTTACATACTAATTTATCTCCTCAAAATATTGCGGAAAAAATCTCTCAAGAACAATTAAACATGGCAGAGATTCCTTTAAGCAACATATCTGAGATAAAAGAAGTATTATCCTCTATAACACAGAAAAGTTTAAATATAATTAAACGAAACAAGCAACGGAGAGAAGAATTAATTAATAGATATGGGGAAAAAACGGAACCACTAATATATTTAATTGTTGCTACAGGAAATATTTTTGAGGATATTGTTCAAGCGCACGCAGCAGCAAGACAAGGTGCCGATGTTATAGCAGTAATCCGCTCTACTGGGCAAAGCTTATTAGATTATGTCCCTTATGGTGCCACATCTGAGGGTTTTGGAGGCACATATGCAACGCAAGAAAATTTCCGTCTTATGAGGTCAGCTCTAGATAAGGTTAGTGAGGAAGAAGGTAGATATATTCGACTTACAAACTACTGCTCAGGACTTTGTATGCCAGAAATTGCAGTCATGGGAGCATTTGAAAGAGTAGATATGATGCTAAATGACGCATTATATGGGATTTTATTTAGGGATATAAACATGCAAAGGACGATAATTGATCAATATTTTTCAAGGATGATAAATGCATATGCTGGAGTAATCATTAATACGGGGGAGGACAATTATCTTACTACTGATGACGCTTATGATGCAGCTCATACAGTGCTAGCATCACAATTCATTAATGAACAATTCGCAAAATTAGCTGGTTTACGTGAAGAGCAAATGGGTTTAGGACATGCATTTGAAATGAACCCTGAGCTGGAAAATGGATTCCTTTACGAACTTGCTCAAGCGCAAATGGCACGAGAGATCTTTCCAAATGCTCCTTTGAAGTACATGCCCCCTACTAAATATATGACTGGAAATATTTTTAAAGGTCACGTTCAAGATGCATTATTTAACATTATTACAATTCTTACAAATCAGAGAATTCACTTACTAGGAATGTTAACGGAAGCAATCCACACACCATTCATGTCAGATCGGGCTTTATCCATTGAAAATGCACGATATATTTTTAAAAATATGAAAGATTTAGGAGACGAAATCATATTTAAAGAAGGGGGGATAATGCAACGACGCGCAAACGAAGTATTAAATAAAGCTCTTGAACTTCTAACTGAGATAGAAAAAGAAGGTTTATTCAAGACAATTGAAAAAGGGATATTCGCGCAGATAAAAAGGCCGATTGATGGTGGGAAGGGATTGGACGGCGTAATTCCAAAAAGTAAAGATTATTTTAATCCCTTCTTGGAAATCATGTCAAGAGAATTACACTTAGGAGGAGAAAAATAATGGGTGGTGGACTTTATTCAACAGAAAAGAAAGACATTGACAAGGATTTAGATCTAACTAAAATCAAACCTTATGGAGACACAATGAATGATGGAAAAATACAGGTTAGTTTTACTCTTCCTGTAGATGATGGAGAAAAAGCTATATTTGCAGCATTAGAACTGGGTAAAAAGATGGGGATAGAAGCACCCTCATTAGCATATCATGTATCTTTAGATAAGGGATACACCTATTTCGTGTTATATGGAAGTCTTAAACATTCTATTGATTATACCAAAATAAAAGTGGAATCTGTAGAAATTGAATTGATGACGATGGAAGAAATAAATGATTTCATTAAAACCAAAATAAAGCGAAGATTGATTGTTATAGGAGCTACAACTGGGACTGATGCTCACACAATAGGTATCGATGCAATAATGAACAGGAAAGGTTTTGCTGGGCATTACGGTTTAGAAAGATACGAAATGATTGATGCCTATAATTTTGGTAGTCAAGTATCAAATGAAACATTCGTAAAAAAAGCAATAGAACTAAAAGCTGATGTTCTTCTTGTTTCCCAAACTGTAACGCAGAAAAATATCCATGTGAGAAATTTAACCAATTTAGTCGATCTACTAGAAGCTGAAGAGATAAGAGATAAAATCGTGTTAGTCTGTGGTGGTCCAAGAATCTCGAATGAACTTGCGAAAGAATTAGGATATGATGCCGGTTTTGGCCCAGGGACATACTCTGAGATTGTAGCTTCATATGCTATTAAAGAACATGTAAAAAGGAATTTATTGGAGTGAATTATCAAGTCTTTTAAATCTATTTTTATTTATCCCATTTTCTTCCCAAATAGAATAGGAGAACATCTAAATTTTTAATATATCTGTTCATATAATTAAATAGTATTATAAATAAAGAAAGAAATGTGAAATTAAATGCCAACTTCAAAAGAATTTATTGATATGGACAATAAATATTGCGCTCATAATTATCACCCAATTCCAGTTGTAATATCGCGTGCTGAAGGGGTTTGGGTTTACGATCCAGAAGGTAAAAAGTATTTAGACTGTTTATCTGCATATTCAAGCCAAAATGCCGGGCATTGTCATCCTGAAATCGTTGCAACACTAAAAGAACAGGCAAGTATTGTAACACTAACTTCTCGAGCTTTTCATAATGATTTAATGGGACCTTTTCTAAAAATGTTATCAGAAGTTGTTGGACCACACATTAGCGATCCTACAAATTCCGGAATAATGTCTCTTCCTATGAATACCGGGACAGAAGCAGTATCTACAGGGTTAAAAGTGGCTAGAGCATGGGGATATATAAAGAAAAAAATTCCTAAAAATGAAGCTAAAATAATAGTTTGTAGAAATAACTTTCATGGAAGAAGCATCACTATTGTAGGTTTTAGTTCTGATATTTCAGCAGTTCGCTATTTTGGGAATTTTGGACCGTACACCCCAGGATTTAAAATCATTCCATATGGAGATGCTGAAGAATTAGAAAATGTTATTCGAGAAACAGGACCTGAAAAAATAGCCGCTTTTCTATTTGAACCCATTCAAGGAGAAGCTGGTGTAAACATTCCTCCTGAAGGCTATTTAAAGAAAGTTAGAGAGATATGCACGAAATATAATGTACTAATGATTCTTGATGAAATTCAAACTGGTTTCTGTAGAACTGGAGAATTTTTTGCGTGTGATCATGAAAATGTAAAGCCTGACATGTTATTACTTGGTAAAGCTCTAGGAGGAGGGATATATCCTGTATCAGCTTGTGTTTCAACGAAAGATATTTTAGGTCCAGATGTAATTACTCCTGGGACACACGGGAGCACATTTGGTGGAAACCCTTTAGGAGCAGCTATAGCCATGAAATCTATTGACATTCATTTACGGGAGAACCTTGCTGAACGAGCAAAGGAAATGGGTGCTTATTTTATAAAAAGACTTAACGAAATTGCAGAAAAGAAAACAAAAATTCCAATCAAAGAAATCAGGGGTAAAGGATTATTGATTGCTATCGAATTTAAAGAAGATGCTAGACAAATTGTGGAAGAATTGAAAAATAATGGAATTTTAGCAAAAGACACGCACTCAACTACTATTAGGTTTGCTCCACCATTAATAATTACTCGAGAAGAAATTGATTGGGCTATTGAAATTATCAATAGAATCCTTATTAATCAATAATATTTATATTATTTTTTTTTAATAATCTTGGAAGTCAATTGTAAAGAATAGAAATTATAATATTTAGAGGATCAACTAAAAATGAGTTTACAAGAGTATTTAGCAAACCGTAAAGATTGTTCAGGTGAAGGAAGGCTGTTACTAAAGAAAACAGTATTAGATATATGTAATTCAACTCAGCAAGCGGCTCCCTCAAGGAGTTTGTTTATTATTTTGCCTGAGGGTGAAGATTACACAGGCGGTATATATAGTTATGATAAAGGGAAATTAGATCTAATATCTGATAAAGAAAAAACAAATCATACAATGGAACTCTATCCAGAATTAATATGGAAAGAAAATATCGATATAGAAGAGTTAATACGAGTAGGAATTACCTGGCAATACCTTTCATTAAAAGTGGGAAGTATAGGGCTTGGAATATCACAAAGAGCAAGGGCTCCAAAAAAAATTAATAAAGTAGTTAATAGTGTCACAAATCAAAATCTTGCTTTTTTATATTCCGTAGCAGTCAGAGAAAGAGATCGTGATACATTAATAGAAGATAAATCAAAACCTCTTAAAAAGATAGCTGGAGAAGGCACCTATCTACTTGAAACTCCAGAATGTTATAAAAATCGAGCCCTTTATAAGAATGAGTATAGAGGTGTTCCATTGAATAAAGCTATTTTCAATCAGATAGAAAAAAAAGCGCCTAATCATCAAAATTTGCATGAACTTTCTCAATTACTTTGGGCCTGCCAAGGAGAGACAGATCATGCAACACACGGTAATCGAGATGCTTTAGAAAAGAATGGCTATGGTCGTGTGCACGCATCTGGATGTGCAGGATATGCTGTGTACCCAATTGTTATTATAGAAAAACTCGCTAATTTGCCAAAAGGTACTTATATTTATAATCCTGTTGGTTATTCCGCATTAAATAGATGGATAGAAGTTAATGATAAGATAACTTATGATCATTTCATCCATAACTACAATTCTGAGAATTTAAAAGCCCAAATTGAAGAAGAATTGGGAATCAATTTTTCCAATTATGCAATTCTTTTGTGTATTGACAGAAAAAAACCGTGTGGCACTGGATTCATGCATAAAATTATGAATCTTAAATATTGGGCTGAAGTTGAAGCTGGTATGGCTTTAGCTGGATTACAATTACAAGCTAATGCTTTAGGATTAAAGTGGCAAAAGAAAATATTTTCAAATCCAGATGATCCTAAATACAGGAGTTTATTTAATCTCAATTTTGCTGAACACTCAATTAAAAAAATAGCAACTGAATTGGTAAATCTTGCAAAAAATGAGCGAGTCTCACTTATTGGAGATTTAATACCAGTTTCAATCTTTTTTCTCCAATAATAATTATATATTACTTGCAAAATGATTATGAATATAGTTGAGATCGGTGCGGTTATATATGTGGCTAACGTAATACTATCGATTGTAATTGCTTTAATGATCATTGACAAACTTTACATCTCTAAAAAATTCTCTAAAGAAAAGGACTTTCACCTCTATAATGACCTGTTTTCATGGGAAATGTTCTTTATTTTTATCGGGATCGCAAATGTAATAAATATTTT
>Ga0209976_10002469_pt1 | contig 10533 bp, 10 predicted proteins | sample SumtaG_FD_182806 | JGI IMG/M metagenome (GOLD analysis project Ga0209976, IMG submission 182806) | Deep subsurface microbial communities from Indian Ocean to uncover new lineages of life (NeLLi) - Sumatra_00157 metaG (SPAdes) (version 2) | ecosystem: Environmental > Aquatic > Marine > Oceanic >... | reverse complement strand
GGATTCGGTAGGGGTACTACTCTTCTTGAAATTGCTAAGCAAGTAGGCTCTGAAGGAGAAGTACATGGTATTGATCTAACTCCTGAAATGGTTGCAATAGCAACAGAAATATTTTCTAAGAATAAAATTAGGAATGCCAGAATCATTGAAGGCGATGCTAGAACCCTTCCTTATGAAAAAAAGTATTTTGATGCTGTTTATATTGCTAGTACTCTTGAACTATTCGATACTCCAGATATTCCCGTTGTTCTTAAAGAGATTAGAAGAGTGTTAAAATCTACAGGAAGATTATGTGTAATAAGTATGCCAAAAGAGGAGCGTGAAGATACTAAGGGACTTAAATTATATGAATGGTTCCACACGAAATTTCCAAAATATGCAAGTTGTCGACCGATTTATGTTGAGAATTCCATAGCTGAAGCCGGATTCAAAGTAGTAAAGAAAGGTATTATAGGGTTATTTTTTCCCATGAAAATTATAATAGCCCTTCCAATAAATCACAAATAATGAAATCCATTTCTAATTTATAATAAATTAATTTAAAAATTTTTGATGTAAAATCACATTATAATGGTTGTATTAATAAAAGCTATCTCAGACAAAATAAGGGAAAAATTATTGAAAATAATACTTATCTCATGGGGAATTTACATGTTAATCATCGTCCCTATAAACCACTATTTATTCCCCGCATGGTATCATGGGGATTTAGGTATACCGTTTGGAGATTCATTTGATTTATGGGCAGTTTGGCTAATAGCTGCTTATTCTATTGGCCTCGGAGTTGCTTGTTTTATAGCAGCTAAAGATCCTATGAGATATTATGCGACAGTTATAGAAATTTTCATTGGTACTTTAGCTATGGCTGTTGTTTGCATTGGAAGCGTTTATTTATTAGGAACCGATCCTTATAAATGGACGACTTGGGGAACTGGAATACTCTTGATCTTATTTTGCGTTTTGATACTTTTGGTTTATCCCTTAACTCCAGAAAAGTATGTTAAAGAGAAAAACTGATGAAACTAGGTATAATTGAAAGCGCTTTTATGAATAATGTTGTTAGGAGATGGTTTATGCGAAATTTAGAAGCGCGAATCTTTTATAGAAACTTAATTAGAAAAAACTTAATAAAGAAAATGCCCAGATCAATTCTAGAAATTGGTTGTGGGCGAGGGGATGGAATTTTAATTCATGAAGAATTATACAAGCCTAGAATTCATTCTGCTTTTGATGTAGATCCCTACCTAATTAAATTAGCATATTTGAAAAAGAGAGAATTTATCCTTGACCATGTGAAAGTTTCAGTTGGAGATGTCCGGAATATCGATGAGCCCGATGAAAATTTTGATGCAGTGTTTGGATATGGCGTTCTTCATCATGTTGAGAATTGGCATAAAGGGGTAAGAGAGGTTGCCCGTGTACTAAAACCTAAGGGAATCTATTGTTGGGAAGAGCCATTTGAATATTTTAATAATTTACCTATGAGTAAAATTTTACTCTCTCATCCAAAGGTCGGTATGACTTACAAAAATTGGATGGACCAACTACAAAAAGCTTCTTTAACTTGTTATACTGGCTGGCCGATAAAAAATCCATTCATTACTCTTGGAATATCAATAAAAAATTAACATATTTATAAATAAAGAAGATAAGTGATTCTGTTGTTAATAAGTATAATTATCATTACATTAAATGAAGCTGAAAATCTTGAAACCACAATTAATGCTGCAAGATTGGCTGCCGAATTAAGTACAGGAAAGACTATTCCAATTGAAATTATAGTTTCTGATGGAGGATCAACAGACAGCACGTTAAAGATAGCTAATAAAATTGCTGATAAAGTTATTAATGCCCCTAAAGGGAGATACAAACAGCTTAATATAGGAGCAATGGAATCATCAGGTAATATTTTACTTTTTTTACATGCTGATAGCATTTTACCCAAGGGAGGATTGATTCAGGTTTATCATAAATTTAAGGATCCTCGTGTTATTGGAGGGGGATTCACAAAAGTTTGGAAGTGGAGTTCTAATGTAAAGCGTTCGAAGCTTATAGATTTACTAATGTATTTCAAGGAAAGATTTGATAATTTCGTAGTAAAGGTAACTAAAATGTTTCCAGGTGATAACGCAGTTTTTATACGAAAAAAAACATATAAACAATTAGGTGGATTTGCTCCAATGTGGATCTGTGAAGATTTTGACTTTAGTTTGCGTTTGAAGAAGTATAGTAAAAATAATGTTTGTAGTAAAAGCTATAAGCTCGAAAAGAACAAATTAGTGTATATTGACTCCCCTGTAAAAACTTCTGCTAGACGAATTGAAAAATATGGATTTTTAAGAACTTTTGGCACTTGGTTTTTTATCTATTATTTATGGAAGCTCGGGGTGTCTCAAGATAACTTGAGAACACGTTTCAAAAAATATAAAAGAGCCAGAAAGAGTTAATACTAACATTTTAAGATTCTAGCAGAATATTATTTCAATTATTAATAGTAAAGAATGAACATCATATTTTTTAATCTTGTTAGATGAAAAATGATTATGGAAAAGAATTTTCCCAGAGTTAAGAGGGTATCCTTAAAAGACTTACAAAAATTAAAAAGTGAAGGATATGTTGTTTTTTCTTCTCATAATCACACTAATTTCTCAGATGGTGCTAATTATCGAGATGTTATTGATACTCTCGTTAAAAACGGTGCAAATCTTATTGCATTAACTGACCATAATAATATGCGCGTTGCGAAGTATGCAGAGTCTTACATTAAAGATAAATATCCAGAATGCCAATATCTCAATGGTGAGGAAATAGATAGTGAATTTGGTGATATACTTGCTTACGGATTACAAAAAGAAATCCTTCTAGAAGGAAGAGAAAAATTACCAATTAAAAAGATCATCGATAATATACATAATCAAGGAGGGCTGGCAGTTATCGCTCATCCATTTCACCCGATTGAAGGAATTTTTAGAACATTCGGTGGATTGAATAAATCTGAAATAATTAATTTCGAATTTGATGGAATAGAATTTTTTCATGCCGACCTTCCACCATTTCTTAATAATATGTGTGCATCCCTATTGAAACTAAAACCACAATTATTCATTTTAGGTGCAGATGATGCTCACAGTATCCATCATATTGGTCGATACTTAACTTTAATAGGACCCAATATTAGTGATGTTCATAATATTGATGAGATTTTTAAGGCTCTTAAACAAAATAGCGCCAATGTTCTCGAATTGAGAAGTTTAGTTTCTAGATCATTTGAAATGCTCCCTGGATTTATGGATATCATTATTAATCAAGGATTAAAACGGATCAATGCCTTTGCTGGCATCTATGGTCTTTTTAAAGGTATTCATTTTCAACAAGAATCGATGGGCTGGACTCCTATAACATTTTCAGAATTTGAAGATTATCTTCAACAAATAATGCAAACAATGAATATTAACACAATTCGACTTGATGCAATGCAACCTGACACAAAAGCATATGAATTTGCGTTAAGTGCAAAAGAACTTGGTCTCAATGTTATGTTATCTCCAAAATACGTTTATCCTGAAGGTATCGACAAACCGCAATTAGATAGTTCTCTTACATATGATGAATTCGAGGATTTTTGCTTAGATCACGCGCAAAGGGCACAATCAACAGGTGTAGACATTTTTTGTATTGGAAATGAACTTACTCTGGAATTGAGTGATGATAAGTCTGGTCACGTGGAAAGATTCAATAAAGAATTTTTTGAAAGATTTGCCCCTTCAAGTCTAGAAATGATTCCTGGACTAGGTTCTTCAACTCTCGCTAAACTTAGCAAGATTGGGAAAAAGAAACTAAAACTCACCAAGTATTTGGAAAAATTGAGTAAAAAGGTGAGAGGCTATTTTGATGGGATGATTTCCTACGCTTCGGGTTCTTGGGAGATTCGTGATGTTCCTTGGAAATTCTTTGATGTTATTTGTAGTAATCTTTATTTCAGCGATTTATTTTTGGAATTTGTGGAGGTTTTGCCTGGAATTAAAATAAAGATTCCAAAAGGAAGTCATTCCGTTCGAGCAACCCACCTCTTTCGTCAAAATATTCAGTATCTTAAGACATTTAAAAAACCAATTATTCTATCCGAATTAGGCTTTCAGACAGTTACTGATCCAATCCGGGTAGGACCAATGCCCATAAAATATCATAAAGATTATAACCAGTTCAAATATGATGAAACCGCACAATCGCAAGCGTTCTCTGAAGTCTTTAAACTATTGACAAAGGATATTTTTGTTAATGGAGTAATCATTCATGAATGGAATGATCATACAGACACAGGATTTGGAATAGTGCGGTCTGATGGTACTCCGAAAAAAGCATATGAGACTATAGCCAATTTCTTTAAAGAATGGGCTATCTCTGGATCTATTGAAGAGGATGACAGTATTTCTCAAAAATAAAATTAGAAAAAAAATAATAAAGCACTGATTATTTGTCTAAAAGACCATATTTATCGAGTCCTTCTCTCATATCATTTTGAAAGGGACCCGGAGTACCTTCTATGAAAGCTTCTATAATATCTTGATTCTCAACGATATCAGCATTCCTTTTTTTTGCTTTTTCTTCTGCAAGCGATGAAATTGCCATTCTAGCCATTGATTGAAATTGAGATGGTGATAATTTTATCAATTCATTAAATATTCTCTCAGTTTCCGGATTCCAAATTATAGCATTTTTTGTGCTTTCTCTATCTTTAGCTGAGGTGACACCAAATTCCCGACTTGTTTTAATATCGTTAATATAATTTTGGATAGACTGAACATACCTCGTTGATTCTTCTTTGTTTAAAAATACTGCCTTTTTTGCCCATTCTTCACAGTAATTACATTCCTCGCACATCGCAATACAATTTTGCTTTTTAAAAAAATCAATAAATCCATTCAATTTAGTATTATCAATGATTAACTTTGATTTTGATTCCTTGCCAATAGCCTCACTTAATTTTAGATTTGGATCCTTTTGTTCTAAATTCCCAAACGACATAGAAAATCCTTGAATTATGTCTATAAGATTTCCTTCATACTTTCGCGAAGCAAATGCTTTTACCGATCTTACGATCCATTCTGTTGACATTCGACGTCCCGCTATTTTAAATTTATTAATTCCAATAGCTTCATAATGGGATAGATCTTCAGGACGAATCCATCGTGATTTAATCACTTCTGTTGGATCTGAAAATTTTATAGTACTACAATTCAAAATGCATGTATCAATGTAATTACGCTCAAATTGTTGGTGAGTCTGAGATGCATGTCCTAATGTATTATAATGATAATGCCTAAATGGACATTGATATAAACACCCGTCAGTTAAAAGGAGGACAATTTTACATTTGACTGATTTTTGAATATTTTCCAAAGTTTTGAAATCTCGATTGATCATTACATCTGGAGTTATTTCGCTTGCACCTAGCATTTCATAGAATTTTGCGCGGTTCACACTATTGACATGGGCAATGGTTGAAACTCGTATTTTAAGCTTAGGAAATTGTTCCTTAATGAGCTGAATTAAAAAAGGGATTGTTACAATTACATTATCTGTCCCAATATCACTTATCCATTGAATATATTTGAGAAGCTCTTTATGGTAATGTGGATCATATTCCATATTATTCATACAGGGCGCATTTAATAAGTAGGAAAATTCCATTTTGTTCTTATGTACTCTACTAATATACTCTGCTATTTTCTCTTCTGAAATATTTTTTAACAAAAACGAGGGACGACCTCCTCCGACGATAGTATGGTCAGCAACACCATATAAATCAGTTACAGGATATTTAGCTAATTGATCTATAAGGCTAAAGTCCCAATTTGTTGCAACATAAAATTGAATAAATACCACCTCTTATTTTCTGATTATTATCAAATTTTTAAAAAAAAAAAAAAGTTCTTTACTTTTGAATTGCTTTAGCATGGGCTTTTGCATTGAGCGGCAACAAGGGAGCACATGACATCAGTTTAGCAACATCGCCTTCAACAACATATGTTCCCCCCATAGTTGCTTGGATTGGATCTGATTCTCCCGAATTAACTTTTTTAATTGTGTCAAAATCAGTTTTATGGATGATTTTTGGAGCCCCAGGTCCAGAATAATCACCCATTCCCCATTTCATTTTGTCTTTATCGATAAACTGCCAATAATTCATCTCTGGCCTATCTGTTATTTTATATTGGAAAATTAAAGGTGCTATTGGTTGTAATAATTGTGCTAAATCAGGCAACTCGTTATAAGCATTCATAAAATCTGTGAGATATGATTCCCATTCTTCTTTTGTATCCAATTTTGTTTTCACCTCCTTTTTTTTTTAATTTACGTTAATTTTTTATTAAATTTTATTATATATAAGATTCAAGTCCGGCTTTACAACCAAGCAATAGAAAATCGACCATAGTACCGTTATAGTCATTTTCGATTTTATAGTAAAGACCGTTATCTGTAAAAGTTACTCCCCAGATAAATTTACATTTTTCACTTTGGAGTGGTGTTTTTTCAACAAATTCTCTGAGTAATGGATTTAAATGTACTGGAACATCATTGTAATCATTACACGCCATACCAAAACATAACCGTTCGATTTTATCGGACTCCCAACTAAATGTAAAATTAAGATGTGCTGCATCGCGACAACTTTCAACTAGCTCATTAGGGGGTATATTAAATCCTAATTCTTTTATAAGAGACTTACAGCTCTCAAGGGAAGCTTTGGACGGTTTTTGAAGCATAAAATAGATGTTTACTGTCTTATGAGAAAAATCAAAAGCAAAAAGACTGAATGCTGTCAAACCATGTCTAAAAAAGTAATCTTCATATTTTTTCATACTAGGTGGTATTGATCTCATGGAAAAAATAGGCTTAATCGATCCTGGAACCACAAAAGGCCAGATTTTTGATAGCCCAATTCTTGCATCCAAATCGACGCCATAACCCATAATATCAAACGTATCTTGAGCTTCTAGTATCATTTCATGAATTGGATGGTCATCATTTTTGAGTAATCCCTCAGCATTAGCAGTAGTATAAGGATCTGGATTATGAGGTATCATCATCTCAACATATCTTATTGATATATCCCTATTCTCAACTAGTTTAGTCGTTGTCCTCATTGATACGGGAGATCCTATAAAAAATTTGCTATAAGCGTTGAGCACCTTCCAAATACTTTTCTCATCACATTTAACTCCTGTAATTTCACCAATTTTTAAAATATCTTTTACCATTTGATTAAGATCTGTATTACATTTGAAACCAGAACTCACTTTAGGCAAGTATAAATTATAATCTACATTTAGAGCCTCTAAATCTTGGATCATTATTGGTTGAAATGCGGGTGGTGTTACTTCGAATAAAGCAACAACTAAGTCCATCTCAGCTACTTTCTTTCCATTTCGTTCTTCACATTTTTTTTCCGAAGCTTCAAGAAGTGTGGATTTTACTACTGGTCTCACCATTTCTGGAATTCTTAAGACCATTCTTTCATAAAGCTGTTTAATATTTGGTTCCCATTCCATTTTCTATTAACCTTTTTCCTTTTTCAAATATTTTTTATTCTGTTTTTTTATTTTTTTAATTTACTTTTGGTATTTTGCAAATTGTATATTACCTAATTCATTAAAGCCGTCTGGATTGTTGAATCCAATTCCGGGCATCATCCATCTTGGATTTATTTCACCATACTCTCTTACTACTTGATAAAGATCTACATCTTTGATTTTTGGAGAGATATAAAACTTAGGTTTCAGTAAACTTTCCCCTTTCATGATTATTCCTTCATCTTCCGCTATTCGCTGAAGAGGAGTGTGAGGATAGATTCTCATTCCAATAAAAACGATTACATCTCCATCTCCTTGCCATAGGTTTCCTCTATAACTCTTTATTGTCTCTAACTGATCTAAAGAAGCTCGCACTGTATCAAGCGTTTCCCCCGGACCTCCAACTATGATATGGATTAATTGCTCGATTTCTAGATCAAAACATTTCTTCGAAGTTAGGATAGCCTCATCTGGGGATCTATTTTTATTCATATTTTTTAACATTTCTTCTGATAATGACTCAATACCAGTTGCAAAATGTACAGCACCACTTTCCTTCATAAGTGGCAATAAATTAAGGAATCTTTCACTTGGAACATAATTTGCTCCCCAATTGACATCTACTTTATAGTTTATTATCTGTTGGCATGTTTCCTTTACATGATCATAGTTTAAATTGAAAATACTATCAACAATAAATAAATTTTTGAGGCCGTAATTGTTTACTATTAAGTCCATCTCCTCCACTATACTTTCTGGAGAACGATAACGAACATTGGAGCCTTCTATATATCTATAGCTACAGTAAATACAATTCATGGGACAGCCCCGTTTGGTTTGAATATTTCCCCAAATAGGGCCTGATTTATTCAAGGGATCTATAAGATAAGCCTCATTATCCATCAATTCTCGTATTGGAATAGGAAGGTCATCTAAATTTTCAACCCGCCATGGTGGATTTTGATGATATGCACCATTACTATCTAAAAAACAAATACCTCTTTCAATATTTCTGAGATCCTCGTTATTTCTAACTCTCTTTAAAATCTCAGCAAATACATATTCTCCATCACCAACAACACCTATATCATGATTTAAATCCCTTAAAATTTCTTCAGAAAAGATGGAAAATCCTGCACCACCTAAAATTATTGGAATCTCTGGCTCTACTAGTTCCTTAATGTATTGAATAACATTCTTTACGGGTAAGTAAAAGAATAGATTACCAGGGTATGTGGTTGAATCAACATTACGAATTGAAATACCAATTACTTGTGGATTAAAATCATTTAATGCTTTTGAAATATCTCGCTTATAATCATTGCTTAAAGTTAAATCAAGTAACTTTATCTCATGACCTTGACTAATTAAGTAGGACGCCAGATATGCTTCTCCTATTGGCGGAACCATCACATGTACTATCTCCCGACTCCCCGAAATTATTAACACTCGCAATATTTTCACTCTTACTTTTTACAATCCCTATTATCATTCAATTAATTCGATATCTTTCTTTTGAGAGACATTAATTTCAATTTCATGGTCATTTTCATGCCAACAGAAAGGAAATGAGCCAAAAAAGTCGCCAGTTATATATTCTGCGGTCACACGACAACCCCCACCACAATATTTGAGATGATGACAAGATGCACATTTTCCTTTAATCTTTTTCCGATCACGAATATCCTTATAGAGCTGTGAATTCAACACATCCTCAAAATTATCTTTTAATGCATTTCCAAGTGTTAATGTAGTAGGATACCCAGCAGGGTATATTGTTCCATCTATACCAATACCCATCATCGTTCTACAAGCTAAACACCCTACACCCCATTCGATTGCCGCCATTTCCTTATCGTCTTGAGGTTGTTCCATAAAAGGCACCATATCATAAATTTCATAAGCAGGTAAGGTGCCTGTTTTACCCTTTCTTATCGTTTCAATAGCATGTTTATATTTAAAATCATACATTTTTTTGTATTCTTCTGTATTTAGGCCAATTTCATCCCAAAATTGAGCAGCTCGATTTTGTTTAACAACACATCTAAAATAAGGTTGTGAACCCCATTTTTCTGATAAGCTTTTGAGATCTTCGAGCTCATCAATATTTTGTTTCATGATAGTAATTGAGGAACAAACAAAAATTCCATACTTTAAACAGAGATCTATTGCTTTCTTTGCATAATGTAAAGAATTGGGAAAACCGCGAAGTTCATCATTTTTGTTTGGATCACAACTATCAAAACTTACAAAAACATGGCTAATATTGTTTTCCTTGCACATTTTAGCAAAATTCTCGTCAAAACTTACACCATTAGTTATTAAGGCATGGATATAATCCTTTTCTTTGCAGAACTTCATGATCTCACCGATATTCTTCCGTAAAGTAGGTTCACCCCCGAACCATACGAAACACGCGTGTCTTCCTTGTTTTCGCAAACCTGTTTCTACATTCTCCAATATTTGACACCATTCTCCCGTTGATAGTTCTGGTCTTGCTACTTGATCATCTGCAGCACAATGAAGACATTTCTGATTACATTTATCAGTCACATACATAGCAAAATGGATATTCCCCGGATGAAATCCCCTTTCTAATTTTTGCCAAGAAACTTTAAGCCTGTCCTTAATATCTTTAAGTTCTATATACCTCTCAACATCTATACCTAATGTTGTCAAATCTTCAACCATTATAGATTTAAATGCTTCAGGTATAATATCAAATATACCCATGATAACATCAGCATCATTTAGATAAGCTCCATTCCTTTCAAGACATCTTTTTTCAGCAGCATCAACTATTAATGGTTCTACAGAAGGTCGAAATCCTTGTGGCATTTGTTCCACTATTCTGCCAAATAAAATTTGGGTCTTCTTTTCCCATTCCATAAGTCCTTACCTTTAAATATAATCTTCATGTTCGTGATCGTCATCATGCCAGCAGAAAGGAAGAGCTGCC
>Ga0209976_10002468_pt1 | contig 10534 bp, 7 predicted proteins | sample SumtaG_FD_182806 | JGI IMG/M metagenome (GOLD analysis project Ga0209976, IMG submission 182806) | Deep subsurface microbial communities from Indian Ocean to uncover new lineages of life (NeLLi) - Sumatra_00157 metaG (SPAdes) (version 2) | ecosystem: Environmental > Aquatic > Marine > Oceanic >... | reverse complement strand
TCAAGGCGAGCCCATGGAGAGCCTGTTTCAGAGTGAGTACTACACGGTGGTGGATACCAAAGAGGGCCTGGTGCGGTCCGATACCCTGGCTGGCGATGCATATGAGAAGCTGGCCAAGGAGGCGAACCTGAAACAGTTCATCACCAATTATCCCGCCCTGTTCCGCCTGGGCGCCTCCAAGCGCATCGAGGGCTTCGGCCTCCTGACGTTAGACCTGGTAACCGGTTTCCAGGACCAACTGTGGTCCTCCCGGGGCTGGCAGCTGGCGGCGGGAGTGGAGATCCTGCGCACACCCAGCTTCCCCATCCGCATGGGGATACGCTATGGTGGTCCGGAGAAGCAACAGCTGGGTCTCGGATTCGGTATCTACAAGGGACCCATCCAGTTCGACATGGCAGTGGCTTTTCACAACGGACTGTGGCTTCATACTACCAAGGGCATCAGTCTGGCCTTCGGTTTTACGCTGGTCCGCTGAGGTTAGCGGTCAGCAGTCAGCGATCAGCCACCAGTCACCAATTACCAATTATCCCGGCCCTAACTACGCTGCCGCCACAGCAGGAAAAATCCCAGCGTCAGGAATAACACATTAGGCAGCCACACCGAAGGGAATGGATCCAGCACGCCTTTTATGCCCAGGGATTGGCCCAGTTTAATCGCCGCATAATACCCAAAGATCACGAAAACACTCATACCGGCGCCGAACGCCAGGCTGGACTGCGGGCGCCCCATACTGAGTGGCAGGCCAAATAAAACCATGATTAAGCTGGTCATTGAAAAGGCCACCTTGAAGTGCATATTTACCTCCCAGCGGGTTGGATCTATCCCGTTACGGATAAGCTGGGCCACAAAGTCACGGAGCTCGCCGAAACGCATCTCTTCCGGCGTCACCGACATCTTCATCAGGTCCACCGGCCTTATTTCCAGAGACAGGAGGGTATCCGCTCCCAGAGCGGTCACCATGATGGTGTCGGTTGCACTATCGAAAGTCCGGACCCGATAGTCGGCCCCGCGCCAGCGCTGGGTTTCCTCATCCCACGTCAAATAGCGCAGATCCATACGCTGTGCCAGGCGGCCTTGCTCGTAGCGCTGGATATAGACACCGCGGGCCTGCTGGTTGCGGTAGTCGAAGTAGTCGATAGCAATGTGTTCGGTGGGCGATTGCTGGAGGAAGATATCTTTCTTCTTGATTTTATGCTTACGGCGATACTCCCGCTCCAGGTACTGGCTTTGAACGTCGGCCTTGCGGCGCATACCCCCCGAAACCACCAGGTCATCGAAGAAAAATGAAGCGCTACTGATGAGTAAGCCGGTGATCAGGAGGGAAGCGCCAATCCGGCGGACACTGAAACCCGAAGCCTTCATGGCGGTGATCTCATTCCGTTTATTCAGCAGCCCCATGGAGAAAAAGGTAGCCAGGAGGGTAGCCATCGGCAGGGCGATACTCACGAACCAGGGCAGGGTGTACAGATAATAGGCAACCACCGCCTGGCGGGGCATCTTGGCGTCAATGAACTTGTCCAGATTCTCCACCACGTCCACTACCAGGAAGATGATGACAAAAGCCACTATGGCACCCATGAGGATGCTCAGAAAGCGCGACAGTATATACTGATCCAGAAGTTTGAGCATAGGGTTAAAGGTACACATATTAAGAGTTCCCGTGAAATAATCAAGTGAAACTAAGGTTATGAACTGCTAAAGCGGTTGTGAATGCTTCGTAACATTATATCAACACACGACTTATGTCGGGGCTAGTCATATACGGGAATAAAGAAAAGCCGTTTCCCCCGATGCTACGGTCGGGGGTTTCAACGGTTTCTACTATGAGGTACTTGGCATTTATGCTATAATCCTGATAAATTGCCACCTATTATGAAACCAGGCAGACTCTTTGCAATCCTGGCCCTCTGGGCAGGAATTCTGTTTGCCGGCAACACCCCAGATCAGGGTATCACCGTGCAGGCCCCCCCTATTGTCCTAAAGGGCGTACCCTTCACCATTACCGTATTGGAATCGGTGTCCGACTCGATACAGGTTCACCTTGATGGGCATCCCCTGGCCCATGGCCCGATAGATTGGGACGGGAGGCAGGTCCGTATCCGCGACGTTGAGGTCTTGGTCCTGGGCGCCTGCCAACTGGAGGTTGTTACGCCCACCGGCGCTGGGATTGCCCGGGTTTATGCCCTGCCCGGTATAGTCAGCATCCTCCCCCCTCTAATGGCCATCGCCCTGGCCCTTATCACCAAGCAGGTACTGCTATCCCTCTTCTGCGGCATCTGGCTAGGGGCCGTTTTCACGCTGGGCGGCTATAACCCCTTCTACGCCTTTCTGCGAACGGTGGACACCTATCTCATCCGGGCCATCACCGACCCCGACCACATGAGTATCGTTCTATTTACTATGACCCTGGGAGGCATGGTGGGGATAATATCCCGGAGCGGCGGCACCCACGGCATCGTTCAGGCCCTGGCCCGTTACGCCCGGAACCGCCGGAAAGGGCAGCTGGTCACCTGGCTGATGGGGATGCTTATCTTTTTTGACGATTATTCCAATACCCTGCTGGTGGGCAATACCATGCGGCCTTTCACTGACAAGCTGAAGATCAGCCGGGAGAAGCTCTCCTACCTGGTGGATTCCACCGCCGCTCCTATTGCCAGCATCATACCCGCCTCTACCTGGATCGGCTTTGAGCTCGGCCTTTTAATCAGCAGTTTCCAGGTTCTGGGGTTCCAGGGCAACGCCTATGTGACCTTTATTGATTCCATCCCTTACAGTTTCTACTCCCTGATGGCCCTGTTGATGGTTGTCCTGCTCGCCGGCATGGGTCGTGATTTTGGCCCTATGTACCGGGCCGAGCGGCGGGCACTCACCGAAGGAAAGGTCCTGCGCGATGGCGCCAAGCCGCTGCTGGATCGGGAGTTGGCGAATCTCATGCCCCCCGAGGGCATCAAGAGCCATTGGTACACGGCCATACTGCCCATTCTGACCATGATCCTGGTTCTGGTCGTGGGATTATACCTGAATGGCAAGGCCAATTTATCCGAAGGGTCCCTGCTGGAAGCGGCGGACGGCTATTCCATTAGGGAGATTATCGGGGCGGCGGAATCATTCAAGGTACTCATCTGGGCCGCCTTTGGTGGAACGATAATGGCCGCCACTCTCGCGGTCGGCGGAAAGATCCTATCGATAGGTTCCACGGTCGATGCCTTCCTGGTAGGTTTTAAGGCCATGATCGTTGGAATTATTATCCTTACCCTAGCCCGCTCGCTTCAGCACGTTACCAGTGACCTTCACACCGCCGATTATATATTCCACATTACCGAAGATATCCTGAATCCCCGCTTACTGCCGGCTATTACCTTTATTATCGCCGCCCTGACCAGTTTTTCCACCGGGACGTCGTGGGGCACCATGGCTATACTGGTCCCGCTGGTTATCCCCCTGGCCTATATCCTGCCCCATGAGAGCGGTATACCAGCAGCCACCGGGCAGGCTATCTTTCTGGGAAGTATCGGGGCGATCCTGTCAGGGGCCATATTCGGCGACCACTGCTCACCTATTTCCGATACCACCGTTATGTCATCCATTGCCTCCGGCGCAGACCATATCGATCACGTCCGTACGCAGCTACCCTATGGACTGCTGGTGGCGGGTGTAACTATGGTCCTGGGATACATCCCCGCCGGGTTCGGCATGAATCCCTATCTCAGTAATCTACTGTCGCTGATAGTACTGGCGTTGGTGGTCTGGCGGGTGGGGCGTGACCCTGAGAAGGAGCTAGCCTCCGCCGGTTGATTTGCTGCCGGCTACCGGGTAGATTTGCACCTGTTCGATCAGCCGCGGGGTGGATTTCCTGATAACCACTTGTCCGAAGGGAAGATATATCCGTTCGCCCTTGTAGGGGATGCGGTCCAGGGCAGCAGTAAGGTACCCGGCGATGGTCTCATACCCTCCCTCGGGGATATTCAGCCGAAACTGCTCGTTGAGTTCCTCCACTTTTATTTTGCCGTCGACCAGTACTGAGCCGTCGGGCAGTTGCGCCGCCTCGGAGACCTGGGAGTCAAATTCATCCTCGAAATCCCCGAAGATCTCTTCGAAGAGGTCTTCGGGTGTAACCAGGCCAGCCGTTCCGCCGTATTCATCCAGAACGATGGCGATGGGATGCCGGACCCGCTGGAGCTGCTTGAGTACGTCCATAGTAGTATTGGTGTCGGGGACTACGGTCACGGGGCGGATTATTGAGGCCAGGTCTCCGGGAGTCTTGAAGATGTCGTACAGATACACCACGCCAAGAATATTATCAAGATTGTCCCGGTACACCGGCATCTTGGAATATCCCGACTCAATGAAAGTGTGTGTTACTTTGCTTAATTCATCGGTTTCCGATACGGCACAGATGTCGGTTCGGGGGGTCATAGCCTTCGAGACCGGAGTTTCACCCAGGTCGAAAACCTGTGTGATAAGCTCTTTCTCGCTTTCCAGCAGCACCCGTTGATCTTTATGACTGGCGAACAGCAGCTTGAGATCCTCACGTTCCAGGGTGGCTTCCCGGGACTCCCCGAGGGGCTCGCTTGAGGCGCTCCGCCAAGGCCGGGTACGCCCAGGTCCAACACCCGGCGCGGTAGGTTCACCCGGACCGAAATGGCCGCTGACCTTTCGCAGTGGAACAGCAACAGGAGCTAGTAACAGTATCCAGAGACGCTGGAGGGGAGCTACGATTCGGAGGAAGTGGTTGGGACGTTCCCCGGACAGCGTCTTGGGCAATACCTCGCCGAACAGGAGGATCGTGAAGGTTATTACCACCAGGACCACGACGGGATGCCACCCGAGCCGCACCAGGAAAACAGTAGCAAAGCTGGTGGCGACGACATTGGACAGGGTGGTACCTACCAGGACACTGACCAGGAAGCTGCCCGGGTCGCCCATCAACCGGATCGCCCGGGTGGCTCCCCGGCGTTCCTGCTTGGACCACACCTCCATCTGGAGCGGATTGGCGGAAATGAACGCCAGCTCGGAGCCGGAGAAAAAGGCCGATAGGGCCAGCCCCACAAAAGCCAGGGTCAGCTCAAGCATGATCGAGCAGGCCCGATCTGGTCGCTGGGCCGATCAATCGGAGGGCTGGATCGGTGCATCCAATCATAAGCGGATCGAGACCAGGACATTGGCTTTTAGAGAATGTAAGCATTGACATATTCCTCAGAGACGCCCGGATCGTGTGTTTAAATTTCATGTCAGCAGGTGGCTAACCGTTCGGATCATATAATAGATCAGCCAGGATGAAAAAGCAAGTAGAAGTATCGACAAGTTCCGGGGAAGTTTCCAATCGCCGCGGCCACCTGGTCACAGAGCGCCGCAATCCCCGCTCCGAGGAATTGGACCGCATGTCGGTCATTAAGGTTCTGGAGCTGATTAACGACGAGGATGCTGCGGTTCCGGGGGCGGTCCGGGAGGCGCTGCCCCGTATCGCAAAGTTCGTGGAGCACGTGGTGCGAAGTATCCGCTCCCATGGACGGTTGATCTACGTGGGTGCCGGAACCAGCGGCCGCCTGGGCGTACTGGATGCCTCCGAGTGTCCGCCCACCTTTTCCGTACCCCCGGAGCTGGTCAGGGGAGTTATCGCCGGAGGTGCTCCGGCCCTAACCCGTTCCATTGAGGGGGCGGAAGATTCTCCGGAGCCAGGCGCGGATAGCCTGAAAGAACTGGGACTCTCATCCAAGGACTGCGTCCTAGGAATAGCCACCGGTGCCACCACGCCCTTTGTGCTTGGTGCGCTGGCCTATGCCCGGAAGGTGGGAGCTACCACCGGCTTCCTGGTATGCACCGGCGAAGATATCGTCCACGGTCACGCCGATGTCATTATCCCCGTGGTGGTGGGACCTGAAGTTGTGACCGGCTCAACGCGCATGAAAGCGGGCACCGCCACCAAGCTGGTACTTAACATGATCACTACCACCGCCATGGTGCAGATCAACAAGACCTATGGCAACCTGATGGTGGACCTGAAGGCTCTTAACGCTAAGCTATGGGACCGGGGCGCGCGCATCATATCCGAAGTCGCCCGGCTTACCTACGAGGACGCCCTTGACCTGCTAAAACAGGCCGATGGAGAAGTAAAGACGGCCCTGGTTATGGCGCAGCGGGGATTGTCGGCAGACAAGTCCCGGAGCAGGCTCAGGGACCAGGACGGCTCCCTGCGGCGGGTACTGGAGAGCGGGGACTGAGCCCTGGCTATGGAAGACCAGGCCAGGACGGTTCTGGGACTTATGTCCGGGACATCCATGGACGGGGTGGATGCCTGCCTGGCCAACATCAGCCTGTCAGCCGACCATCTCGAGTTTCAAATCCACGATTATGTGACCATTCCCTTTACAACGAACGAAAAGGAGGCCATCACCCGCTCTCTCACCGCTACCGCCGATGAAGTGGGCGATCTGCATTTCCGCCTAGGGGAAGTATACGCCCGGGTCGCCGGGGACTTCCTCAACGGCCGTCCCGTTGACCTGGCAGGCTGCCACGGGCAGACCGTGGCCCACCGTGACGGCCGCTACACCCTGCAGGTAGGCACCCCGGTATACCTCAGCCGGACCTTGAGGGCGCCGGTGGTCTCCAACTTTCGCGACGCTGACGTGGTGGCGGGCGGGAACGGCGCCCCGTTGATGCCTTTCCTGGATTGGCTCCTCTGCCGGTCGAGGCCTGCTACTGTCATCATCCTTAACCTGGGTGGTGTGGCGAATATATCCGCAGTTGCTTCGGGTATGGACCAGACGGAAGTAGTGGGTTTCGATACGGGTCCGGGGATGGGACTTGTCGATGAAGCGGCCCGACTACTGTTTAACAGCCCATCCGATCTGGACGGCCGCTACAGCGCCGGGGGCAATATCAGTGATGAAATCCTGTCAGAGCTCATGGCGCATCCTTATATTCGACGCCGCCCGCCCAAGTCGACGGGCCGGGACGAATTCGGCGGTGAGCTGGTGAGGCAGTTGATGGAGAAACACCCCCTTCCGCCGGCTGACCTGCTGCGGAGCCTGGTACGGTTCACCGCCAGGTCGGTTGCTGACAGCATCCGCCGGTTTGTTAACTTTCACGATATGATAGAAACCCTAATCGCCAGCGGTGGCGGTGTGCATCACCCATTGCTCATGGCCGACCTGGAAGCGGAACTTCCCGGCTGGGAAGTGACCACTTCCCAGGCATTGGGCATCGACCCGGATATCAAGGAGGCGTTGCTGATGGCGGTCCTGGCGGTGGCTCACGTCCAAGGGATACCAGGCAATATGCCGGGGGTTACCGGCGCCCGAGAGCTGGTGGTTCTCGGTCAAATTACAGCGGGATAGGAGGCCGATATGCAAGAATATATCTTTCGCAAGTACGATATTCGCGGGGAAGTGGAACGGGACTTCCCACAGCCGGATGTTGAGAACCTCGGGCGGGCGTTCGGGACCTTTGTCCGCCGGGAAGGTGGAACGACTGTCGCCCTCAGCGGCGACATACGCCTTACCACGCCCAAACTGAAGGAGTGGTTTGCCCGCGGGCTGCTGGAAACCGGCGTTGAAGTGATAGACATCGGTATCGTACCCACTCCCACCAACTACTTCAGCATGCACCATCTGGAGGTGGATGGGGCGGTACAGATCACCGGCAGTCATAATCCCCCGGAATTCAACGGCTTCAAGCTGTCATTCAGGAAGGCAGCCTTCTATGGGGACCAGATCCAGGGGCTGCGTGAACTCATCGAGCGGTCGGACTTCGAGTCCGGCGAGGGCAGCATCCGTCAGGAGGACCTCCTGACACCCTATATAAACCTGCTGGCGGATAAAGTCAAGCTGGACCGCCCCTTGAAGATAGTGATGGACTGCGGCAACGCGGCGGCATGCCTGGCAGCCCCCGAGCTTTTCAAACGGTTGGGAGTAGAGATTACGGAGCTGTTCTGCACGGTGGACGGCAGCTTCCCCAACCACCACCCGGACCCCACCGAAGTGGAGAACCTTGAGGACCTGATCGCGGCGGTCAAAAAGGGCAGTTACGATTTCGGTGTGGCCTACGATGGTGATGCCGACCGTTTGGGCGTTGTAGATGAGCAGGGGCAGATCATTTTTTCCGACATCCTGATGGCCGTGTTCCTGGAGGAGGTGGCCCGCCCCGGTGAGGCCATTGTCTTCGACGTGAAGTGCTCCCAGGCCCTTGAGGAGGAGATTACCCGCCGGGGGGCCATTCCGCTCATGTGGAAGACGGGACACAGCCTGATCAAGGAGAAAATGCGGGAGCGGCATGTGGCCTTCGCCGGCGAGATGAGCGGGCACCTATTCTTCGCTGACGAGTACTTCGGCTACGACGACGCCATCTACGCTTCCCTGCGCCTGGCCCGGCTGGTCTCCCGCCATAGCCAGCCGCTGTCGGCCTTGACGGCCGAAATTCCCGCCTATCACAGCACGCCTGAGATGCGGTTGGAATGCCCTACGGATGAGGAGAAGTTCAAAATCGCCCTAGCAGCGGAGACGTATTTCAAGGCCAATTATGACTGTATTGACATTGATGGCGTGCGGATCAGGTTCGGCGACGGGTGGGGACTGGTGCGCGCCTCTAATACCCAGCCGGTCATCGTGTGCCGTTTCGAGGCCCGGACACCCCAGCGCCTGGAGGAAATCAAGGCACTGGTGCTTACCAAGCTGAAGGATTTGGGACAGATCGAGCTGGCCCAGTGACCCTTACCCCCGGCTACCTTGATGCCCTTCGCCAGCGGGTCAACGACCGGCTGGGTGAAGTCTATCCCCATGGGCCGCGCCTGCTGGCCGAACCGGTGCGCTACGCTCTGGCTGGTAAAGGCAAGCGTCTGCGGCCTATACTCACGCTGTTGACCTGCCAGGCCTGCGGCGGCGGGGAAACGGATGCCCTCCACGCTGCCGTGGCTGTGGAAATTCTACACAACTTCACCCTGGTGCACGACGATATCATGGACCAGGACCATACCCGGCATGGTCAGGCGACGGTGCATACTAAATGGGACGATAGTATTGGGATTCTGGCCGGGGATGCGCTGTTCATTCTCGCCCTGGCGGAGCTGCGTCTATCTCCCGGCAACGTGGAGCCCCACACAAGTGCCTTCGCGAAGGGGGCTCTGGCGGTCTGTGAGGGACAGGCCCTGGACAAAGAGTTCGAAGCCCGGTCCGGGGTTACGCTGGACGAGTGCCTGCAGATGATCGACCTGAAGACCGGCTATATGCTGGGACTGGCCGCTGAGCTGGGGGCAATTTGTGCCTCGGCCACCCGGGAGCAGATCGAGGGGATGCGCCGTTTCGGGAGTCTCCTGGGACGGGCGTTCCAGGTGCAGGACGACCTGCTGGAAGTCTTTTCCGATACCGGCATTATGGGGAAAAGTCTGGGCAGCGACCTGCTGGCTGAGAAAAAGACGTACCTGATGATTGCCGCCCTGGATAAGGCTCCCGATCAGGTGCAACAGGCGGTTGAAACGGCCCGAACCAACCTGGAGGCGGGGCTGGCGGCACTGCGTGATATCCTTCTCACTACCGGCGTTAAGGAAGAAGCGGAGGCCACCGTGCACAATACTATTGACCAGGCCATGACTGAGATTCTGCCGCTGGGCAAACGAGCAGAGCCGCTGCGGGAGTTTGCCCACCTGGTGCTCAATCGAGAAAAGTAATCGGGCCGGAGGATTATTCGGCGGCTAACTTTGATCATAAAACAACAAGGATTGGATTAAGATGAGAACGCGAATCAAACGTCTGGACCCTTCGGGCATGGGAGAAGCCATTAAGGGCTGCCCCCAACAGATTACCCACATCCTGGATACCTATACCGGTTGGGCTCCCCGAAAGTTCGTTGATACACCCCAGCAGATCCTTTACCTGGGCATGGGGGGATCGGCCATCGGCGGTGACCTGGTGCGTGTATGGACCGAACGGCTTTCCACGGTACCTATGGTAGTGGTACGTGGTTACACAGTACCCCGCTGGGTCGGTGCCGGGACGCTGGTACTGGCCTCCTCGTATTCCGGCGACACGGAGGAAACCCTGGCGGCTACGCGTCAAGCCGCAGAGCAAGGGGGGCGGGTTGTTGCCGTTGCCAGCGGCGGCCAGCTGTCCCGGCTCTGCCAGGCTGAAGGCTGGGACTTTGTCCAGATTCCGGGCGGGCTCCAGCCCCGGGCGGCCATCGGCTATTCCCTGGCAGCCGTCGCCCTGATCCTGGTGGGGTTTCAGGTGTTGCCCCCGTCGGTCCTGGACGAGCTGTCCACCGGCGCCCGGCTCATGGCGGCTGAGGGTGAGCACTGGGGCGATCCGGACCGGTCCGAAAATGAACCCCTGGATGCGGCGGGGCTTATCGGGAAGCGGCTGCCGGTTATTTATGGCGCCATGGGCACCACCGAAGCTCTGGCCCTCCGGTTGCGGTGCCAGCTGGCCGAAAACAGCAAGCTATTTGCCAGCCATCACATACTCCCGGAACAGAACCACAACGAAATCGTTGGACTAGCCGAACGCATTAAGGACCCAGGGGACGCGCTCGTCATCTGGTTGAC
>Ga0209976_10002467_pt1 | contig 10535 bp, 15 predicted proteins | sample SumtaG_FD_182806 | JGI IMG/M metagenome (GOLD analysis project Ga0209976, IMG submission 182806) | Deep subsurface microbial communities from Indian Ocean to uncover new lineages of life (NeLLi) - Sumatra_00157 metaG (SPAdes) (version 2) | ecosystem: Environmental > Aquatic > Marine > Oceanic >... | reverse complement strand
GACTACAAGTGGTCAATATATCCAATGGAATGGTAAGTATCTTTATAGTGACAAGCCATTCAGAACGAAAGTTGAGCCTCTGGTTATTGCGATAAAATAACCAAGTAGTATTCCCTCTGATATGAGGTAGTGGTATAATAAATCTCATATCAGAGGTTTTCAGAGAGAAGAGAGGATAAAATGATAGATGCACACGTAATCGATTTCGAGGATTGGAAAGCACACCCAGTGTTGCCGATTTTAGTTAGTGATTGCGGCAGATTGATATCTACTATAACCGGAAATCATCTTAATCCCAGTAAACGGTATGATGGGTATTTAATTATTAGGCTATATCTCGGACCGGACAATCTAGTGACTAAGAGAGTCCATAGGCTTGTTTTAGAAACTTTCGTCGGCGATTGTCCGGACGAAATGACAGCACGACATAAAAACGGTATTTCCGATGATAATCGACTTAAAAATTTAGCATGGGGAACTGACCAAGAGCAACACCAAGATAAACTGCGGCATGGGACTCAAATCGATCCACCGATTCTAAAAGGATCAAAAAATCACCGGTGGAAATATAATAGAATGATTATAGATTGGGTTTTATGTGTGACTGAAAAAGGGTTATCTCAAAGGGCTATTGCCAAGATTACTGGTGTTAGCAAAACTCAAATCGCTAGAATTCAAAAAGGTAGAAGATCAGATGTTAAAAAATGAAGGAGAATCGGGCCATAGATTACAGGCACATGTAATCTATGGCCCGCCGTGACGGGTACCGGTAAATCAACTGAACTTATACGCCGAATGAAAGAGCGTATAGAGCAAGGCGTACCCGAAGATAGAATCGGGTTTGTGTCGTTCACCAAAGCTGCGGCATTAGAACTGGCTAGCCGTGTCGGGGTTAAGCCTGGGGGGAACATTTCTACCATTCATTCTATGGCATTTCGTTTGTCAGGAATCCTTAAAGACCAAGTTATAGACCGCCTAAAGCTCCGTGAATTTTCCAAGGTTTCCGGAATCGAAATTGCGGGTGCCAATCCGGATGAAGCTGAGTGTTTGTCAGATGGCGATGCGTACCTGGCACTGTACCAGTTATACCATGCGAAGGCCCACACTAAAGAAAATTTCACATATGCGGTAATGTATGGCCATTCTGACCGCCCAGGGGAGCTTGCACAATTTGTAAGATTCTGTAATGGAATGGACAAGTTCAAATTAGCAAATGGGTATGTCGATTTTAATGACATGCTAAAAAGGGCATTGGGCGAGCCTGGGCCTGATGTTGATGTGTTGTTTGTTGATGAGGCCCAAGATTTGTCGCCACTCCAATGGAAATTGGTGCGTTATTGGTGCAAATTTGTAAAGGAAGTGCACGTGGCTGGGGACGATGACCAATGCCAGCCTGTGGGGACTTTAATTTCTACTCCTCATGGGGACATAAAAATAGAAGACATTAAGGACGGGTCTAGAGTAATTTCTTATGAACAGAAACGGGGCCGTTTCTGTGCTGAGAAGATCAAAGTTTCAAAACGGAATTACCAAGGGTCATTGTATGTTGTTACAACTAATTCTTGTTTGTCCAAATACACCACTAATCACAAGTGCATGGTGAAATATAGAAAGGACATTGTTGGTAAAAATTTACGAGTTGTGTATCTAATGGAAAAGGGCGGTATGTTTAGAATCGGACAGACCAAATTAGTAAAAATTAATCAGAGTGGGGGGGTCGGGCTGTACCCAGTCAGAGGATTAAGAGAAGAGAAAGCAGATAAATTATGGTTATTAAAAATATTTTCAGACGAAAATGAAACAATAGCCGAGGAACAACTAATATCTGTAAAATATGGGATTCCTCGGGCGGTTTTTGATTTCGAAGGTTCAAGGTCAAAGAACCAATCTGGTAAATCAATTTGGAAAAAATTCAGAGATTCGGGCATTGATTTTAAGGGAAGAGCAAATAAATTGTTGATAAACTATGGAAAAAGCTATTTCTACCCTTATTCTGATATTTGCCATAATCGGGGGGCAAAATTTAATAAATGCCATGCGATCAATTTGATGCCAGAAATACACCAAATTGCGGAATTTCGTAAAGAGGTTCCTTACTATGATAAACGTAACAAATTAAATTGGCAAAATTTCGATTTAAGAATTGAACAATATAAGGGCGATGTTTATAGTTTAGAAGTTGAAAAAACAGGGACTTATATAGCGGACGGTATTTATACACACAATTCCATCTATGTGTGGGGAGGAGCAGACCCTACTGGCATGCCTAAATTCGAGAGAAAACTAAAAGCCAGTAGGGTGGTGCTTAATAAGTCATACCGAGTGCCGTTTTCTGTTCATGAACTTGGCCAGAGGGTGGTTACTCGAATAAAAGATAGAGTTGCGAAGAAATACACTCCAAAAAATGAAATTGGCATAGTTTGTAAAGTTGCAAGTGTTGATATGATAAACATTAAACATGGTGATGATGTGTTGATTCTTTTTCGAAATCATTTTCTTCGTCGAGATGTGGAGGAAAGGGTGGTTGAACTTGGGTTGCCATATGTAGTAGACTCTGGTAAACCAGGGCTGTTGCATTCATTCCATGCCAAGGCTGCGAGAAGTTGGGAAATTTTAGTTAGAGATTGGAACAAGACCGGTCACATAATGTTGCATAAAGCAGACTACAACAACCTATTGCGAAATGTGAAACCAAGGGTTAAACATAAGATTGAACAAAAGGACCTGGGTTCAGTAGTGAAGTATAATTGGGATAGTGTACTGGACGCTTCCTTTGGGACGATTAATTACCTAAATAAGATTTATTCACAACATGGGTCATTGAATGTAGAACCGACTATACATCTGTCTACTATCCATGGCTCGAAAGGGCGGGAGGCGGATCATGTGGTTTTGGTTAATGGTATGTCGAATAGGTCAGTTGGCGCAATGTTGCGTGATCCGGATTCAGAGTACCGAACTTTTTATGTCGGCATTACAAGAGCCAAACACCAATTAGACATAATTTTGGGCGAGAATGCGCTAGGAGTTTTATGATGATTAATTTTGATGATTTAAATGTTATGTTGAAAAGGCTTCGTCAGCGTAAAGAGCGTGATGTTAGAAGGTATTCTTTTAGAAGCCACCGAAGAAGTACTGTTATACCAGGTGCAAGGAGGTCCAACAAATCAAATACCAATATCCCTGTTATTTGATTTGCGGGGCACAGCTTGAATTTTCCTGATTTATCAAAGTTCGATGTAATATCTATTGATACGGAAACCACCGGCCTTAATTGGTGGGAACATGTAGTATTTGGTATATCCTTATCGACTCCTGATGGTAAGGATTATTATTGGGATGTACGTAAACAGCCGCAAGTTTTAGATTGGCTTCGTGATGAGTTCAGGAGTCCAGGAGTTCCATTAGTGGCCAATCACAATATCAAATTTGACTTGCATATGTTACGAGAATCTGGTGTTGCATTAGACCCCACTCATGTTGATTGTACGATGATTCGAGCAGCATTAATTAATGAACACCTCAGAACTTATGACTTGGACTCATTAGCAAAAAAATACCTCAAGGATAAGAAGAAAGAAGACATCTACTCCAAACTTGCTGAGCTTTTCGGTGGCAAGCCTACTCGTCATGCACAGATGAAAAATTTACATCGCGCACCGGAAGAATTGGTATCCTCTTATGCTAAAATGGATACCAGGGTAGCATTAGAGTTGTGGCAGTGGCAAGAGGAAGAAATCAAACGCCAGGACTTACGCTCAGTTTGTGATTTTGAGCGTAGGCTTTTTCCTCATATCCTAGATATGGAGCATCGTGGAATCCGTGTGGACATTAATGAGGCCGAATTAGCAACACAGCGTCTTGATGGGCGGGTGAAGTATATCCAAGGTAAATTGGATGATGTTGCAGGGTTTGCTATTAATATGAATCCGAGTGGCAGTATACATGAGCTATTCAAACCAAAACAGGGCAAAGATGGTGTATGGGTTGCAATTGACGGTACACACCTGGAATCTACAGGGGCCGGTAAAGCATCAATTGATGCCACAGCTTTAAAAAAGATGACACACCCAGCGGCAGATTTTATTTTACGCGGTAGGCAATTAGTGAGAGCGCGCGATACTTTCCTTAAAGGCCACATCATAGGACATGCAAGAAAAAACTCAGATGGGGATTATTATGTATACCCAAACATTAACCAAACGAAAAGCGATGACGGGGGCGGGACTATGGGAACGGGCTCAGGCCGATTGTCATATACCGGACCGGCTCTTCAACAAATCCCAGCAAGAAACAGAGAGATTGCTCAAATATGCCGCCCATGCTTTATTCCAGACCCTGGCCAAAAGTGGAGTTATGGGGATTTGGATCAGATCGATTTTCGAATGTTTGCGCACTACGCCAACGTTTCAACTATCATAGAGGCATACGCGGCGGACCCCTATTTAGATTTTCACCAGAAAGTAGCGGACCTTACAGGGCTTCCCCGTACGTCGAAGGACGCACACGCCAGGGGGTTAAAATCTATGGCCAACGCTAAACAGACGAATTTAGCAATGGTGTTTTCTATCGGCAATGGCCACTTAGCAGACATATTTGGTCTTCCTTGGGCGTGGGATGAGTTCAAGGGGGAACGGGGCGAAGTAATCAAATTTCAGAAAGCTGGGTCTGAGATAAAAGAGGTCATAGACAATTATCACGCTATGGTGCCTGGGGTGCGGGAAATCACATCGAAAGCGAAGTCAATAGCGAAATCACGAAAATACGTACGGACATTAATGGAACGGCATATTAGATTCCCTGGTGGGTATGGATGTCGTAAGGCTGCAGGGTTGATATACCAGGGGTCAGCGGCAGATGTTAATAAAGAACTAATTATACGATTTGCAGAGTATTTTAAATCTGAGGCACCGGATTGTCGGATTCTGTTAAATATTCATGATGAGACAAGCTTTAGTTTAGACGTAAATAGGAAAAGATCAATTAAGATACTTCGAGACCTCAAGGAATTAGCCCAAGACTGGCCTAATTTGCGGGTTCCGATAAATATCGATTTCTCGGAACCCGCAAATAATTGGTGGGAAGCTACGGAATCCAAAAGTGTGACTGATAGTAGAATTTAAAATTATGGTTGCAGTTCATTTTGGGGTGTGCTATACTTAAAGTGTAACTTTACAAGGAGACTTAGACATGAAACAATTTTTAACTTACATCGCTCTATTTTTACCCGCAATAGTTTTTGCTATCCCACCTCACGTCCCTGACCTTATACAGGGGGGCAACCGCTGGTTGATTACTTTTTATGATGACAGCAGCGTTGTTCATAACCAATGGGCGACACAGGGTATCTGTTTTTATTATGCTGGTGTAATAGGTACACACCAACGTTATACTTGGGTGTCAGACACTTACCCTGATTGGAATGGCCGTGCTTCTCAAGAAGGCGACCAGATATTCATGCATGGCGATTTTCAATGGCCGTACGGGAATATTGACGGTGGGCATGATGGTATGGAATGGGAATTGGTTACTCGTAGTTATGTTGACGAAGGGGCTGGGCATTGGAAAGAGTGGGTAGAAGATGGTTTATTTGGAATTACTATCGGTTTTGGCAATACAAAACTTGTTAGAGTGGGCGGCTGTGTTGTTCCAGCTAACCCAGATTTCAATGTTATTGACCCTAATGCAAACCAAGCTCTGGAAATGTACCGCCACATTGAAGTACCAAGAGGCGAAAATGGAGAAGTGGTTTCCCCTGTGGGCTTAGAGGATTAAACAATTTTTCAAATCAACATAGCACACACCTATGGTGTGTGCTATAATTAAAGTTAGAGAGAAGAGAGGTTAATACAATGGACTATGACAATACTAACCGTGGTACTTTGTTTACAAACGATCGTAAAACTACGTCCAAGCATCCGGACTATACGGGTAGGATTAATATTGATGGTGTTGACTATTGGTTGTCCGGCTGGTTAAATGAATCCAGACAAGGGAAAAAGTACATATCCCTAAATACTAAAAAAGTCGATGATGGAAAAGACCTGTCGAAGCCGCCATCAGGTTCTAATGATTATGATGACGATATCCCATTTTAAGGAGAAATTGAAATGTCTGAATTTACATCCCCACTAACGTTGACCATGCTTCCTGATTGCTGGTTTCAAGTCGCTGAGAAGTTTGAATATTCTGTAGGTAGTTTGGATAGTGGGGATGTAATCTGTGTTCATGTCGGTTTTAAAACCGACATGGCTAGTGTCCCAAGATTCTTATGGTTTATTCTCCCCCCTCATGGTCAGTATGGCAAGGCTGCGGTTGTTCATGATTATTTATATCAAGAATGCCATCGTAGTCGAAAAGATTGTGATTTAGTGTTTAAGGAAGGAATGGAGGTTCTTGGTGTTAAGAGGTGGAAAATTTCAATGATGTATTATGCAGTTAGGTTATGTGGAAGGAGTCATTATGGCGTTATATGACAGAAAAAACAATTCTGATAGCATAATTACCATACAACAAGTTAATCATTTCATAAAATCAGAAAAATTGGATATTAAAGAAATTGAACACCCAAATGAAGCAGTATCCATTCTTTTTGAAATTATAGTTGCATTGAATGAACGTTATAAAGAGTACCGACGTAATGTTGTATGATATAATTTATGCTGATCCCGCGTGGGTGTATAAAGATAAGGCTAAAGCCGGAAAGCGTGGAGCCGAATCTAAATACAACTGTACACCAACAGAGGAAATGGGCAGATTAATGCTCCCTGTTTCTGATAATGCAGTATGTGCTATGTGGTGTACTAATCCGATGATTGAGGAAGGATTAAAGCTGCTGAACCTGTGGGATTTTAAATATAAGACTATCCTTTTTCATTGGATAAAAACCAACAAGGATGGCACTGTGTTTATGGGGATGGGCAATCACACAAGGGCCAATGCTGAAATTTGCATGCTTGGTGTACGTGGAAAAGGAATCAAGAGATATGACGCATCGGTGATGAGCACACAACTGCAACCGAGAGAACAGCACTCAAAAAAGCCGGACAAATTCAGGACTGATATTGTAAAGTTGTGGGGTGAAGTCCCAAGGATTGAACTTTTTGCCCGTGAACACCATATAGGGTGGGCTTGTTGGGGCGATGAGATAGAGTCCGATATCAAGATTGACAAGGTGCCAGAGTAATGACAAGGGTGCACAACGAAATGATTGACGAATTACTTGATTCAGAACATTTCTTTGATCTAACATACTTCGAATATGATTTTGTATATTCGATAGCGGAAATCGATGGTTTATTGACAGAGGAACAAGCTAGTAAATTGACTGAAATATATGAAAGTTTTGATTAAGGAGAATTTAAATGAGAAATGATACAACGGTGTTTTTAATAATAGGTGTGGTGTTGGCGGTGTTGTCTATAATTGCAATTTATAGTAATGATTGTCAAGCCGGAGAGGTAGAGGCGATAGCATTATCATCGACTAAATTTACAGAACGATATGACCATGGGGTAGGAACGTGGGTTGGCATACAAGTTAATTATATGTTCGATGATGAGTTTTATATATTCGGGTCACAGGAAAATTTGGATGTTCTATTATTAGGCGGTAAAGCTTGGGGGTATGATATTAAAGGCGTAGGACTTGGAACCAAATATAAAGTCAACAAGCGTTTTAATTTATTCGGCCAAGTAGGGTATTACATGGTTGAAAATTCATGGGGCAACTATCAACGGCGCGAAAACAACGAGGCTATACACTATTACTTGAATGAGCGGTATGCTCCTGGTGAAACACAGTCATTCCATGCGTATTCAGTAGGTACGAGTGGTTATACGCTTGGTGCAACGTTAGGTGCTGAATATGCATACCCTCTTACTGAAAATTGGTCAACGGGATTTGTGATGTCATATCGACATTTAAAAATTAAAGAGGACATTAGTGGGTATAATGATTCTTGGGGTTGTCCTCCAGAGACTACTGTATGCGATAAATGGCACAGCGTACAGAATGAAGACTATAGCTCGATTAATGTAGGGTTTCATGTAACAGGTAAATTCTGATTTATACCAGAAAATGTAAGGAGATAGATATGCGAATAGTGAAAATTGTAATTGTATTAACGGCGTTTGTTATATTCTGTTTAGCAATTGCACTCCCAGATCCGGCTAATGCTGCAAAACGTGAGTTTTTGGAGAAACATTACCAAGCTAAACATTGCCCAATTAAAAAACAACGTGAGCATAGGTTGCCAAATGGTATGCGTGTGGATTGTATGACTAAAATTCATGCTATCGAATATGATTGGGCAAATAAATATCGACAGTCATTTACTCAGGCACTAGAATATTCAATGTACTCAAACAGAAAAGCTGGGATTGTGTTAATCCTTGAAAAAAATACCGATGTTAAGTATGTTGATCGATTGCGCAGGGTGATAAGGTCTCAATGTATAGATATTGATGTCTGGACTGTTGGCCCTGGAATGAACACGAAAAAGACGCTGGTAATACAATGACTAATACTGTAGAAGTTTTAAGTTTAGGTGAAACCAAGATATGTCACGATAGCGGTTTTGTGGTTCTCTCTAATGAGGTGATCTTGTTGGCCGCTGAGTTAACCAAAGAAACCGCTGGCATAGATAAGGATAAAGACGATGATCTGGAGTTAAAAAGGTGGGGTTTTAGTTATTGTCCATATTGCAGTAGAGAGATAGAGGTATTATAATGAGAGTTCAATTAAGGTGGGGGGTGAGTAATGAAAAAGAATGTGACTCTAATATGTGACCTGCAATTTGGGAGCACTGGTAAAGGTTTAATAGCAGGATACTTGGCTGAACGTGATCAGCCGGATTTAATAGTCACGGCTTGGAGCCCCAATGCTGGACATACTTATATCAATTCCGATGGAAAGAAATTTATACATACGATGCTGGCTAATGGTATCGTTTCTCCAAAATTAAGACATGTACTTATTGGCCCAGGTTCTGTGGTGAACATTAAAAATCTGTTAACTGAAGTTACTGCAGCAAAACAGGCTGGGTTTCTTGATGATGCAACTGTTCTTATTCATCCACATGCAGCAATAGTGTTACAGAAACACAGAGACGAAGAAGAGAAAACTATGGTGGGGATCGGTTCTACTAGAAAAGGGTCGGGTGCCGCTTTAATTGACAAAATTCGTAGAAACCCAGAAAAATCAGTAGTCGCCAATAGTATGGGTTTTATGGGGGTAGAATCTCCATTTTTTTGGGAGATTGGCGGTACAATAGTTCGCGTTGCGGGGTTTAAACAATACAACGATTTAATTGATAAAGCCGAGTGTATCCAAGTTGAGGGCGCCCAAGGTTTCAGCCTTGGGATCAATAACGGGTATTACCCTTATACAACAAGCCGCGAATGCACACCGGCACAGATCATGACTGATTGCAACATCCCCATGGCTAAATTGAATAAAGTGGTGGGGTGTATGCGTACTTACCCTATTCGCGTTGCTAACCGATATGATGAGGAGGGGGTACAAATCGGGTTTAGCGGGCCAGGTTATGACGACCAAGAAGAGATCTCATGGGATTCTATAGGGGTCCCCCCCGAACTCACAACAGTAACGAAACTTCCTCGTCGTTTGTTCAATTTTTCATTTGAACAAACTGAACAAGCTATTCGGATGTGCAACCCTGATGAGATTTTTTTAAATTTCGTTCAATACCCTGAACCTGAGCAATTAAACAGAATAATCGACGGAGTTAATGATATAATGTTAGAATGGAATAGTTCTTGTATTGTGAAATATGTGGGTTGGGGTCCGACAATTGATGATGTGTGGGAGGATGTAACAGATGAAGAGATATTGCGACAGAGTGCGCTCCAAGCGCCCAAAATTGGGGCATCTGAAGTGCCAACAATTAAACTTTAGAGGGGCAATCTATCAATGGTTGATTCAATTAACAAATCACGAAAAAAAGACGGTGTGGGCCCAGTGTCAGGGCCAGACAAAATAACCGAGATTTTACAAGAACGAGGTAACAGTTATGGTGATGCCAATATACAATTTGCGTTGGCTCAAGTCTTAAAGGGCGCGATGCGCGGCCAAATCACCATAACTGTCGAAGATGAAAATGGCATAAATGATGAGGATGTTGTAATATCGCCCGATATTATTAGGTGTTGGCAAAATTTGCCAGCGGTCGTACGTGAATCTGTGGATATGATAATGCTTAAAATCTCTCGGGTCGTTTGCGGGGATTTTAAGCATTTAGATAGTTGGCGGGACATTGTAGGGTATGCGCAACTCGCTCAAACTAAAATAGACAGTGACAATTAGAGGGTGTGTTATGAATGGGTTAAGCGATTCAGAAAAGCAATTTCTTGATGGGTGTAAAAATGTTAGTGTTAACCAATTAGTGTATGAAGCCGGTAAATTTGGCGACCACCTAAACAAAAATCGAACGCCAAGAAATGCTTTAATTAAGCTGGCGTTAGAAGAAGTGCCTGAACTTTTGTGTGATATGTCGGACCCAATGGAACTTGCGG
>Ga0209976_10002465_pt1 | contig 10538 bp, 12 predicted proteins | sample SumtaG_FD_182806 | JGI IMG/M metagenome (GOLD analysis project Ga0209976, IMG submission 182806) | Deep subsurface microbial communities from Indian Ocean to uncover new lineages of life (NeLLi) - Sumatra_00157 metaG (SPAdes) (version 2) | ecosystem: Environmental > Aquatic > Marine > Oceanic >... | reverse complement strand
CAGGGTCTTGTCTCATGATAGAACGAAGACCATTGGCAAAGCCATAGCCTTTTGAAGGATTGACCTGGGTTTGAGATATTCCTTTTAAATGATATTCGATTGGGTCTTCGATCGTAATAATTTTTGCTTCAGGACTTTGGATTTTTTTCAAAAACGCATAAAGAGTTGTTGTCTTACCAGAACCAGTTGGCCCTGTGATTATGATCATTCCATTGGGTCTTTTAATTTCTCCATTGAATAATTCAAGCAGATCTTTTCTTAGTCCTAAAGCTTCAAGGTCAATTAAGCTTTTTGGATTTAGGATTCTTAAAACTATTGTTTCACCATATTCAGAAGGCAGGATTGAAGTCCTGATCTCTATGAGCAAAAGTTTTTTAGATTCCTTGTCAGTCATTAAAATAGAAAACCGTCCATCTTGTGGCCGATCTGTAATATTCAACTTTAATTCTGAAAGAAGTTTTACTCTTGATATTATTGACTGATACATCTTGCTGTCAAAAAACAGAACATTTTGCAAAAGCCCATCAATTCTAACACGAAGTTTTGTATTTTCTTCTTTTGGTTCAAAATGGATATCAGAAGCATTTAAATGAATCGCGCTTCCTAAAATAATTTCAAGCACTTCTGTTAATCTGCCCTTCAAAGATTCTTCAATCTTGTTTTTAAAATCAGATATGTTTTTAATTTCTTTTTGAATTTCAGATAAAATAGCTTCTGTTATTTCCGTTTCCCCAGTTATTTTTTTTGAAATTTCTTTCATAAAAATCTACAATACATAAATACAACTTAAGCATTACTTGAATTTATCTCATCTTCCTTTAAAAGTCAATTTAAGCAAATAAATGAAAAAAGAATATATTACTAGCAGTGTTTTAGAAACACAAAAACTAGCAAAACAGTTAGCAAAAGAAATGTTTAAAAAACAAAAGGGTCAAAAAGCCCAGGTTTTAGGATTGGAGGGAGATTTGGGAGGAGGTAAAACAACATTTCTTCAGGGGTTTGCAAAAGGATTGGGTATTAAAAAAAAGATTCTAAGTCCTACTTTTGTTATTTTAAAAAAGTTTAAAGTAAAGCATAAAATCTTTTATCATATTGATTGTTATCGTATTAAAAAACCGCAAGAGATACTTGATTTAGGTTTCAAACAAATTATTTCTGATTCAAAAAACATTGTTGCAGTTGAGTGGTCTAATCATATCAAGAAAATCATGCCAAAAAATACAATCTTAATTAATTTTGAATTTATTAATAAGAATAAAAGGAAAATAATAATTAAATGAAAAAAGAAAAAAAACGCTTAATAATAATTGACAGTAATTCAGTAATCCATCGTGCTTTTCATGCTCTGCCTCCTTTAACAACTAAAAAAGGAGAAATAGTTAATGCTGTTTATGGTTTTTTGCTTGTTTTTTTAAAAGCAATTAAAGAATTTGAGCCAGACTATATTGCAGCTTGTTTTGATTTTCCTGCTCCCACATTTCGACATAAAAAGTTTAAAGAATACAAAGCAAAAAGACCAAAAGCGCCAGATGAACTTTATGAACAGTTTCCAAAAGTAAAACAAGTTTTAAAAGCTTTTGATGTTGAGATTTTAGAAAAAGAAGGATTTGAAGCAGATGATATTATTGGAACAATCAGCAAGAAGTTTCCTAAAAAACAAATTCTTCCTGAAGTTGAGATAATTATCTTAAGCGGAGATTTAGACACTCTTCAATTAGTTGATAAATATACAAAAGTTTATCTTTTGAAAAAAGGAGTAAAAAACACTGTTCTGTATAATGAAGAATTGGTTAAAGAAAGATATTCAGGCTTAAGCTTTGACCAATTAATTGATTTAAGAGCTTTAAGAGGCGACCCATCAGACAATATTCCAGGAGTAACAGGAATAGGAGAAAAAACAGCCATTAATCTCTTAAAAGAATTTGGCACTTTAGAGAATATTTATGAGCAAATAGAAAAAAAAGGAGAAGGCTTAAAAACAGTAAAACCCAGAATTCAAAAGCTTTTAATTGAACAAAAAGAGCAAGCTTTTTTCAGCCAGGAGCTAGCAACAATCTATAAGAATGTGCCAATTAAAGTCAGTCCTAAAGTCTATAAGTGGGATAAATATGATAAAAATAAAGCAATTAAAGTTTTAGAAGAGTTTGGATTCAGCAGTTTGATAAAAAGATTGTCAGAAAAACCAGAAAAAGAAAAAAAACAGAAAAAAAGTGCCAGGGAATTAACATTGTGGTAAAATATTAAAAGGAATCATTATGAACAATCAAAGGGTAGAAAGTTTATTGAAGAGAGTGGTCTGGGCCATCTTTTCCATAACGGCTATTTAAATAATGTTTTTGAAAGAAATAAAAAATAATAACTAATTTTATTTTAAAATATATGGACAATACTATCAGCAAAGAAACGATTGATAACTTGATGAAAATAAAAGGTGGAGCAAGAGGTGTGGTCTTAAAAACAGATGAAGAATATATTCTTAAGGAAAAAGGGAAGCAAGGAATAATGCAGCTGGAAAAGAAACTAGAAGAGCTCGGTCATCCAATTAAATATAGCCAGATAAAAACTATGAGTTTTTATCCAGTTGGATTAAGAGTTCTTTCTCTTTTGGCAATTAGGGAAGTTTTTAATTTTAGCGATGAAGAAATTAGAAAAATAGGGATCTTTGCAACAAAGACGTCTTTAATTATCAGACTTTTCACCAAATATTTTCTTTCAATGAGAAGGGTTGTGATGAAAGAATCTCCAAAAATGTGGAGCAAGCACTGGACAATTGGAAAGCTGGTTCCAGTAGAGCTGAATGAAAAGCAAAAATATGCTGTTATAAGAGTAGAAGAGTTTAACCTTGATCCTCTGTACTGCATTTATTTAGAAGGATATTTTACAGGAATCGTACAGATGTTAGCCAAAGCCTCAAAAATAGATTCTCAAGAAACAAAATGCGCTTTTAAAGGAGATCCTTATCATGAATTTACAGTGAAATGGCAGTAATAAAACCATCAGAAGAAAAGAAACTTGCCCTTTTGGCAGATGATTTAGCATCACTTGAAAATTATATTCATGATCTTTTTAGTTTCTCTCCTCTGCCGATTTGTTTTGTCAGTCCTATTGGCGTGGTTTTAGAAATCAACCCTGCTTTTGAAAATATCTCAGGGCTTAAATCCTATGAAATTATTGGGGAAGCCATCGAAAAAGTATTTAAAAAAGATGAAGCTGAAAGTTTAACAAAAGATACTCTAGAGAAAGGGATCGTTGAGGGAAAAGAAATGACTTTTTCTCCTAAAGGGAGAGAGAAGATATTTATTCAGGCTTTTGCAAGAGTAAGAAAAGATGAAAAAGGAGAAGTAGTTGGTTATTTCTTAGGGCTTTTTGATTTAACAAAGATTAAAGAGACTGAAAGTGAATTAAGAGAAGCTCAATTGGCTTTGATGAATATTTTGGAAGATACTGAAGGCGCAAGAAAAGTAGCTGAGGAAGAAAGAAGCAAAACCCAGGAAATCATAAATAACCTTACTGATGGCTTGTTGGTTTTTGATAAAACAAACTACTTAGCTCTGATGAACCCACGAGCTGAAAAATTCTTGACAGTTAAAAGAGAAGAACTAATTGGAAAACAGATTAAAGAATTTGTAAGTTTCGAACAATTAAAAAACTTAATAGATTTAGTTGGAGAAGATATTGGAGCAAATTTATTCAGGCAAGAGTTTAAAATAAGAGAGAACTTTATTTTAGAATTATCAACAATTCCTTTAATGTCCAGTAAATTAAAGATAGGAACCCTTTTGATATTGCACGACATAAGTCGTGAAAAAGTAGTTGAGCGCATGAAAACTGAATTTGTTTCTATTGCTGCCCATCAATTAAGAACTCCGCTTTCAGCGATAAAGTGGACATTAAAAATGCTTTTAGATGGGGATTTGGGAAAGATAAGCGGAGAGCAAAGTGAATTTATAGCTAAAACTTATCAGTCAAATGAAAGAATGATAAGCTTAATTAATGATCTTTTAAATGTTACAAGAATTGAGGAAGGAAGATATCTTCACAAGCCAGTACTGAGCGATATCAAAACAGTTCTGCAGTTTGTAATAAATTCTTACAAAGAAGAAGGTAAAAAAAGAGACATCAAACTTGAATTAAAAGGGCCAAAAAAGAAAGCACCAAAAGTTTTCTTAGATGTTGGAAAAATTAAATTAGCGTTTCAAAACCTTATTGATAATGCAATAAAATATACAATGGCTGGAGGTAAAATAGTGACCTCCTTAGCTTCTAATAACAAAGAAGTCATAGTTTCTATAAAAGATGATGGAGTCGGCATTCCTCAAGACCAGCAAAAAAGAGTTTTCAGCAAGTTTTTTAGAGGGGCTAATGTAGTAAAAATGGAGACTGATGGTTCTGGTCTTGGTCTTTTCATTACAAAGAACATTGTTGAATCTCATGGTGGCAAAATTTGGTTTGAATCTAAATTAGGAAAAGGAACCACATTTCATTTTACTATACCTATTAAAAAAGCAGTTAAGAAAGCACAGGGATTGGTTTGACTTTTTTAAATTTGCTATAATATTAATATTAAACAACACTTGCCTACAGTTGATATTTATTAAAATAATTCAAGTCAGAAAGCAAATCATATTATGAAAAAAGTCTTAATCGTTGAGGATGAAGACATAATAGTAGGTCTTCTTGAGAAAAAACTGACTCAAGAAGGTTATGAAGTTTCAATTGCTTACAATGGAGAAGAAGGCATGGAAAAATTGAGAAGTGTAAAACCAGATATTGTTTTACTTGATATTGTTATGCCAAAAAAAAGCGGTTATGAGGTGATGGAAGAAATGAGCAAAGATCCAGAATTAAGCAAAATACCTATTATTGTTATTTCAAATTCTGGTCAGCCAGTAGAGCTTGATAAGGCTAAGAACATGGGCGCTAAAGACTGGCTAGTTAAAACACAGTTTGATCCAAAAGAAGTAGTTGAGAAGGTAAGACGATTGATTGGTGAATAACCGCGGATTAAAAGGTATTAAATATTCGTAACAATTCAAATTATGGCAAAAAAAGTCTTAAATTCAAAGAATCAAAACCCTTCAGGGAAAAAGATTCTTGTAATAGAAGACGACAGATTTTTAAGAGAGCTTATTGCAAGAAAACTTTCTGATGAAGGTTTTGTTGTTGTTGAGGCAATGGATGGAGAAAAAGGAATTAAAAAAGTAAAAGAAGAAAATCCTGATTTAGTTTTACTTGATTTAATTCTGCCAGGTATTGACGGTTTCGAAGTTTTATCTCGCATGAAAAAAGATGAAAGTTTGAAATCTATTCCAGTTATAATCTTGTCTAATTTAGGACAGAAAGAGGAAGTTGAAAAAGGATTAAAAATGGGGGCTGTTGATTATTTGATTAAAGCCCATTTTACTCCCGGTGAAATTATTGAAAAAATAAAGAGCAGTTTGAAATAATCATTTTGATTAAACTACAGAATTCACCCACCCTTGTGTTTTAAGGCGTGGGTTTGTTAGTATAATTTATACTAGGGTTGCTGGGAGCAGAATCGATCAATTCATTTTAATCTTAAATGCCAAGAAATATGATTATTTTTCTTTATGGTCAAGATACATATAGGTCTAGAAAAAAACTTAAAGAACTAATTGAGCATTATAAGAAGATCCATAAAACTGGGTTGAGTTTGAAATATATTGATGTTAAGAAATTAAGTTTCAAAGATTTAGAGGATGAGCTTAAACAAACTTCAATATTTAAAGAGAAGAAATTATTAATACTGACAAATGTTTTTTCTAATACTGATTTTAAAAAAAGCTTTATTAAAAAAGGGAAAAAATTCATTGATTCTGAAAACACAGTTTTATTTTATGAGCCAGATAAAGTTGATAAAAGAGATGCTTTGCTTAAGTTTTTAAATAAGCATGCCAAATCTCAGGAATTTGAACTTCTCGTTGGGTTGAAGCTTAAGAGCTGGATTAAAAAAGAATTTGAAGTGCGTAATGGAAAAATTAATGACTTGGCTTTTGAAAAATTCGTTAGCTTTGTTGATAATAATCCCTGGCAAATAATAAATGAAATTGAGAAGCTGATTAATTTTAAAAATGGCAAGCAAATTGAATCAAAAGATATTGAGCTTTTAATAAGGCCGAAAGTTGAACCTGATATATTTAAAACAATTGATGCAATTGCTTCAAAAGATAAAAAAAGAGCTTTGAAGTTATTAAAGAATCATTTAAAAAAAGGAGACAACCCCCTTTATTTGCTTTCAATGATAAATTATCAGTTTAGAAATCTTTTGATCATTAAAGATTTAATAGAAAAAAATCTGTCCCCTTTTTCAGCAGGTCTCCATCCTTTTGTTGTTAGAAAAAGCTCTGCCTTGGCTAATAAGTTCAGTTTTTCAGAACTTAAAAAAATCTACCAAACATTGTTTAAAGTAGATTTAAATATTAAAACAGGCAAAATTGATCCTGAAGCAGCGCTAGACTTATTTATTACTGAGATTTAGTTTTAGTTATGGCTTTTGTGAGTCTTGATTTAGTTCTTGAAACAGTAGTTTTTTTAAATAATCCAGTTTTTGCTGCTTTATCCAAAATCTTATAAGTTTCAGGCAAAAGCTTTTTAGCTTCTTGTGATTTTTTCTCAGCAATCAAACTCCTAATCTTTTTTAAAAGGCTTTTAATTTTTTGTTTTTGAGCTCTATTCCTGATTCTTCTTTTTTCACTTTGTCTTAGAGCTTTTTTTGCTGATTTTTTGATTGGCATAATGGTAAATTATGCATATATACTATATCTTTTTTGTTTTTTAATCAAGCCTTTTTCGTTTAATAAGGTTAATGCCGATATTAAAAAATGTCTTATTATAGAAAATAGAAAAAGCCTAAATAATTTTCAACATTTAGGACTTAAGTTTAAAGGAATTTAAGAGTTGTTAGCAGATAAATTTGACCAGCATTTATTCTTTCTTTTTCTGTTTTGAACGTTTCCATTAAGCCTTGTGCAGCTCTTTCTTCCCATTGATTGTCACGGGTAAAATACGCGCACTCAAATACATCTTGCCATTGGCTATAAGTTATTTCAGACCAAGGAAGCTCGCATTTCTCTGAAGATGTAGCGGTTTCGTCGTCGCACATGACGGTAAAGATAAGATCCCTCACTTCCAGTTTTTTGATTTTCTCATTCAACTTCTCGTCTTTTTCTATTTTGTTTTCGAATTTTTCCATTTTTCCATTTCCTGCCGCTCTAGACGAGCCGCTCGTCTAGAGACCTCTCTTCTTTTATTATTTAAAAGAGCTATTTCTATTGTTTGAAATTATATAATTTATTTTTATTTTGTCAAATGAATGTCTTGTTTGATGCGGTCCCTTTCGCTTAGATGTTTTAAGTTTTCTGAGCATAGATAAGAGCAAAGGGCTTTCATAATTCGCTAAATTTGTGTAAAAATGAGAACAATGAAGCAAATTATTAGAAAACTTGCACCATCTTTTATTATTGATTGGTATCATCTTGTCTTGGCATTTCTGGGTGCTTTAATTTATGGTTTTCCTTCTAAGAAATTAAAAGTGATTGGAATAACTGGCACCAATGGAAAATCAACTGTGGTTGAAATGATATCAAAAATACTGGAAACTGCTGGCTTTAAAGTAGCGGTCCTGTCGTCAATTAAGTTTAAAATTGCTGACAAAGAAGAATCTAACATGCTTAAAATGACAATGCCAGGCAGGTTTACTTTGCAAAGATTTTTAAAACAATCAGTTGATTCGGGATGTCAGTATGCAGTAATAGAAGTGACCTCAGAAGGAATAAAACAGTATCGTCATAGGTTTATCAAATTTGATACAGCTGTTTTTACTAACTTATCTCCAGAACACATTGAATCGCATGGTTCTTTTGAGAATTACAGACAAGCTAAAGAAAGATTATTTGCAGTTACTAAAGGCGTTCATGTCTTAAATATTGATGATAAAAATGTTGAATATTTCCTTAAATATGATGCAGAGAAAAAATATAAATATGGATTATCAAATAATGGAGCTAATAAAAAAGAATACGAGATAGTGGCTACTAAATACAAAGCTGATGTTAGCGGCATTAGTTTTCAGATAAATGACATTGATTTTGAGCTAGACGTCCTGGGCACTTTTAATATCTACAATGCTCTGGCATCAATTTGCATAGCATTATCTGAAAATATCAGCCTGGAGGTTTGCAAAGACGCTTTAAGGAAAATTAAGATAATTCCTGGTAGAATGGAAATGGTTATCTTTAGTCCATTTAAAGTAATAGTTGATTATGCTTTTACTCCTAATGCTTTAGAGAAAGTATATACTACTATTAAAAACAGTTTTAAACCTGAAAATTTAATCTGTGTCTTAGGTGCAGCTGGTGGAGGAAGAGATAAATGGAAAAGGCCTGTTTTAGGGAAAATTGCAGCAAAATATTGCCAGCATATTATAATTACAAATGAAGACCCTTATGATGAAAATCCAAAAGATATTATTGATCAAGTTGCACAAGGCACTGACAATAAGGCAGAAAAGATTATAGATAGGGAAAAAGCAATAAACAGCGCTTTAAAAAAAGCAAAAACCAATGATGTTGTTATAATAACAGGAAAGGGTTGTGAGCCCTGGATATGTATTGAGAAAGGCAAGAAAATTCCATGGGATGACAGAAAAATAGTAAAACAAGAATTTGAAAAGCTAAATTATGGTATCAAAAAATAATTTCAAAAAAATATCGGATTGGCTTTGGGAAATACCTAAAAGTTTTAGGTCTGATATGCGCGTTCCAGCTAGAATTTATACTTCAGAAAGAATGTTAGAAAACATAGAGCCTGGCGCTTTAGAGCAAGTTATTAATGTTTGTTCTTTGCCAGGCATTGTGAAATACTCTTTGGCCATGCCAGATATTCATACAGGATATGGGTTTGTCATTGGCGGTGTGGCTGCAACTGAGTTTCCAAGCGGAGTAATTTCACCTTCTGGAATAGGCTTTGATCAAAACTGCGGTGTTCGGTTATTAAAATCAAATTTAACTTATGAAGAAATTAAAAACCGCCTTGATGAACTTGCTACAGGGATTCAGGCACAGGTTCCATCAGGACTGGGGAAAGGAAGGAAAATTAAATTAAGCATTGATCAAATAAATAGAATTTTAGAACATGGAGTTCAATATTTAGTTGAAAAAGGATACGGCAATAAAAATGACATTGAAAATTGTGAGTCTAAAGGAAAATTAGACCAAGCAAACCCTTCCTTTGTTTCTGATAGAGCAAAAAATAGGGGTAGAAATCAAGTTGGCACTCTTGGATCGGGCAATCACTTTATGGAGGTTCAAAGGGTAGATGCTATTTTTGATAAAGATATAGCTAAAGTTTTTGGATTATTTAAAGACCAGGTTGTAATAATGGTGCATACTGGTTCTCGTGGACTTGGTCATCAAAATTGTTCAGATTATTTAAAGGTAACGGCTCAAGCTATGCTGAAGTATAATATCAAGGTTCCAGATAGAGAATTATCATGTGTTCCGTTTAATTCTGAAGAAGGAGAAAGATTCTTTCAGGCAATGTCTGCCGGCGCAAACTATGCTTGGGCTAATCGTCAAATGATTACTTTCTATATAAGAGAAGTATGGAAAAAAGTATTAGGAGAAAAACAAGAGCTTGATCTTCTTTACGACGTTGCTCATAACATTGCTAAAATTGAAGAACATGAAGTTGATGGGAAGAAAATAAAACTAATTATACATAGAAAAGGAGCAACTAGAGCTTTTCCTCCCAATCATGCTGAAATCCCCAAACATTATCAGAAAAGCGGACAACCAGTGTTAGTGCCTGGAAGCATGGGAACAGCTTCATATGTTTTGGCAGGGACTGAAGAATCTAAAGGAGCTTGGCATACAGTTTGTCATGGTGCAGGAAGAACAATGTCAAGAAAGCAGGCAACAAGAACTATTTCTGGACAAAATGTTGTAAAACAGTTAAAACAAAAAGGAATTATTGTTAAATGCTGGAGTTCAAGAGGGATCGCTGAAGAAGCGCCTCTGGCTTATAAAAACATTGATAATATTATTAATGTCGTTCATAATGCTGGTCTAGCCAAAAAAGTGGCAAGATTGGCACCATTAGCTGTAATTAAAGGAGAGTAAAAATGAAAAACACCTTTTTTTATTATTTTGCTCAATTGCTAAATTGCTTTTTAATTTATGAAAAGAAAGCTTTCGAAATCAGTGAGAAAATATATTCGCAGGGAAAAAGCTCAGATAAGAAGAGAGGTTTTAGATGTTAAAAAGCAACAAGAATTAATAAACGAGTTGATTAAGAAATTTCATACCAATAAAGTTTTAAAAAAATAAGTCATGAAAATACACGATATCTATAATTTGGCAATAAAAATGGGAATAGAATCTGATTTCAGAAGCAAGGATTTTATTGAAAAACTATTAGAAAGAAAAAGAAAAAAATATGACAAGTTATCAGAAAAAGAAAAAGAGTTTTTTGATAAGGAAACTTTAAAAAACCCTTATTCTGATTCCCAGATTTTAAAT
>Ga0209976_10002464_pt1 | contig 10540 bp, 7 predicted proteins | sample SumtaG_FD_182806 | JGI IMG/M metagenome (GOLD analysis project Ga0209976, IMG submission 182806) | Deep subsurface microbial communities from Indian Ocean to uncover new lineages of life (NeLLi) - Sumatra_00157 metaG (SPAdes) (version 2) | ecosystem: Environmental > Aquatic > Marine > Oceanic >... | reverse complement strand
AAGAAATTCCTGAGGAAGTTGATGTTTTTAAGCAACTGGATTATAAAGAGAAGGTTTTCTTAACGCAATATTATGAAGTAGCTGCTTTTTTACCAATTTATTTATTCATTTCTTATAACGTTCATTTTAGTCATCCTAGTTCACTTAATAATGAAAGAATAAAATTTTTAGAAGAATTATCGGAATGTGATTCTTCTAAGGAGTGTTATGAAAAAATCATGACAAGTAAATTTGGTCCAATAGATTATTTTATTTTAGAACCATGTGATGATAATGCTACGGAATTTTTATTTGACGCGGCGCAATTTGAATATTTTCCAGAAAGATGGGATGTAAATATAATATTTAAAGCAGAACTTTTCGAAAGTAGAAGTTATTTTGAAAGGCATAAAATAGAAGGGGTAATTATATATAAAACAATTTATTAGGAAAATATAAGTAAAATGTTGGTAGGTAAAGAATATTATTTTCTAAATTTTCTGATAGTATGCCTTGTTTTTTTTCTTTTTGTGTTATTAATCTCTATTTTTGGATTTATTTTCTATTATTATATGAAAAAAATTGATAAGAAAGATTGGGAACTAAATGTATTGGAAAAGTTTGTTGTATCTTTTGCCATAGGATTATCGGTATATGTTGCTCTCTCTTTCATATTAGATATTTTCCACTTCTATAATTTCTTCTCAGCTTATTTTTCAATTGCCATAATTGATGCTCTATTTATTTGGTATTTAATATATCATGGAGAGTTAAATAGAGAAAAAGTTTTAAAATTTACTTCTTCAATAAGGAATAAATTTACAGAGGATCCTAAGCGGACAATATTTTTAATCATAATTCTAATTTTAATTTTTGGATGGCAAATTTGGATTCAGTGGGAGATAATTACGAATGAATATGCAATTCCTTCTAAGGATACTTATGTTTGGCTAGGACAGTCTTGGTATTTACTTGAAAATGGGTATATCTGGAGAGAACACATGCCATTTCATTATCCAAAAGGATATACTTTTTTTTTAGCAGGGCCCGAATTAATATATCCTGATTGGCGTTTAGCTTATTTTTATATGAAATTTGGTGGCATTCCTCTCTTTTCTTTATATATCTTTGTTATCTTTCTTATTTTAAAAAGAATTTTTAATTCAAATTATATGATATTGATTGGATTACTGCTAACATTATTATCCAATTTTCTATTTAGTCGCTTTAATTCTAATGTATCTTCTTCGATAACTGCATTGTTAATTCTTATTTCTTTAATAATTTTAATTTCAAGATGCCCTTTTTACCTTATTGGTTTTTTTGTAGCCTTAGTTTTTCTTTTTAACGCAATAATGGGATTGTTTTATTTAATGGCAATCTTATCACTTCTATTATTCAAATTAATCTCAAATGAAAAAGGAGTAAAGCACTTTCTATTAAATTATATTATCATTCCCTCAACGTTGATTATGATATTGCTTATTCCATATATTATACACATTACTATAGTGAAACAGATTTCTTTATTAGATTTAATTTTTGCCTATTTTACTCAACTTGGATTTCTAGAAGTTAATTTATCAAAAAATGTTATATCAATAAAGTACCATGAATTCTTACTACAGTTTAGATATATTTTAAGAGATTTCATACCTGATAATGATGTAATTTCTATTTTTTTAGATCTTGAAAAAAGAGTTTTATCTTTTTATTTATTATTTGCGTTGATTACGTTATTTCTTCCAACAAAAAAGTATTTCAAAAAGAATTATACTGATATAATTAATTTTGGGAAGATTTCGCTACTTATTATTATAGCTTTTTATACCGCAGAAATAATATTTGAAGATTCTTTGAATTTATTTACCCAGAGCCTGGCATGGTTTAAATGGAGAACTGTAGAAGCATTAGCGGGGCCTATGATTATTTTAGCATGCTTCACAATTGAAAAAATCATTGAAAAAGCAAAACTAGTTACCTCTTACTTATTAAGGAATTTTAGTTCTTATAATAAACTCATCCACAATAAGAAATTTTTTAGTATACTCAGAATAGAGAATATTTTGATTACTCTAATTCTTATTTCTTCTATTAGCAGTATTTACGCACATCAGAGAATTTATTCAAGTTATTATTTTGAACAAGATCAAATTGAAACAATATTTTATATAAAGGAAAACGTTCCTTATAATTCTAAAATATTAGTTTCAGATTTTAATGATGGTCCCAATTGTCTCTATAACTTATTGAGCACGTATAAAGTTTATAAATGGGATTTTGAATTTGAGAAAAACACATTTAACGAGACTATAAATTACATATTAGAAAAGGATATTGAATATATTTTATTAGATTATACGATGATTAATTCCACTGAAAAAAGTTATTTCACGAGTTATTTTGGTTTTGATGAATTATATGAAAATGATTATAATATTGTTTTTGAAGTAGATATTTAAAATATTCATTTTGTATAATTGCCATATTCTTCAACGGTATTTGGAAGATAACGTGAGAAATCTTGAAGATGATCAATTAAATCATCGACTTCATCTGGATCTACTGCCCAAAAAGAAACCGTATCATCTGCACATACTACATTGTTTTCAATTTCCCATTCCCCAACTTTAACCCACTCTGAAGGGATTTCAATATAATCTTTATCTTCATATATTATGGCAATTTTACAATCCCTGCGTTTTGCGGCTTTATACACGAAATCTTCATCTAAATCATCATTTATCCTAGCTTCAGCCATATCTTGGCTCGCAAGACCCCTTATATCTAAACATTCAATATCTGAGAGATAATTTATAGCTCCAATGTCATTTGCGGCAATACACTTACCTTGATAATATTTTTGAAGAAATAAACCCATTTGATATTGTTGTTCATAAATATTGTTTGTAGCTTGGGGAACATTTCCTAACGTATTATATGCTCTATAGTATAAAGGTGTAAAGAATAATATAATGATTAAAAAAACAGTTATTATTTTGAAAAAGGCATACTCAAAATTCTTACTCTTTTCAAAAAAAAAGATTCTTAAAGCATAAAGCGATAGACTTTGTGGAATATTATTCTTTATTGATATAAATATCAGAATTATGCCTATTGCAACTAGATATGCATCATATCTCGAAAGAAATATGCCGCTTAGTTTAATTACAGCAAAGGATTTTTGGAATAGCAAAGTACCAATAAAAATTAAACATAAAACGGGAATTTCATTCTGAATTTTTTTTTCTTTGAAACTATGAAGATATAATATTAGCAATGCTCCGGCGAAAAGAACTAGTAAATGGGGATTAGATATTATATGCGTAGGATCAAAAAAGTCAATAAGTTCATTTGCTAATGATTTATAATTATAATCCGATATTGATCCCTTTAAAACAACTGGATTCGGCAAAAAATACCATCCATTAGTAACAGAAATACATCCATATATTATTACTGGTGAAAACCCTAATCCTGCAATCATCAAACCATAAAAATACTTTTTTCTTAACAAAAATAAAAATGATATCATGATAATTAGAAACATTCCTTCAAATCTAATCATAGATACCAATGGAGTTAAGAAAAATAATTTCTTGTCTTCAAGAGATAAATTACTTCTTTTTAGTAACTTATCTTCAGAAATGATTTTGGATGCTTTAAATATAAAAATTAGATTTATAAGAACTTGCAAAGTATGTTCCATACCAATGAACACTAACGAATGTAAAGGAAGAAAAAAGATAATTGATAAAATTCCTACTAATGTGGCATAAGAGGGAAGATTATATTTTATTTTTAAAATATAATAAACAAAACATATTAAGAGATTAGCAAAAATAAGGTTTATTATAAGTGGTATGAGTTCATTAGGTCCAAAAATTAAAAATAACAATGAAAGCAATAAAGAATATAATAATGAAGAAGACGAGGAGGAAAATTCAAATTTAGTAACACCCCATACTCCATGTTGAGAAAAATTTTTCGCTAACGCCATATGGATGTAAGTGTCATCTAATGCATATATAAAATGTCCTGCATTGGCAATAAGGCAAAGTATAAACAATATTACCATTATTAACCAAAAAATAAACAAACTAAGAATGAGCGCCCAGTTATTTCTAATTTTCTCCATATTTTTCTGAAAGATTTTAATTTAAGAGTTAAAGAAATTTATTATATCATACATAATTCTTATGTTTTTATCTTTAATTTTCAATTCTTTAAAATTTTTTCTAGTATGATATCATTTTTGTTTTTTAAGAAGGTCTGACGATTTTAGAGTCTTAAAATAATTATTAGGCATTACAAATTCTATTATATTAATAATATTTGATAGGTTTAAGAATTCTTTCAATTTATTAAAAGAATCATTAATAATACTTGGAAAAATAGAGAAATATATTAAATCTATTGAATTAAAATAAAAAATTAAAATATAACAATTAATCAATGATTTTTTATATTCTTTTATATATTTTGTATCTATTTTGTATAATTTCCAGATTCTTTAACGGTGCAGGGAAGATTAGGTGAGAAGTCTTTAAGATGGTCAATTAAATCATCGATCTCATCTGGATCTACTGCCCAAAAAGAAACAGTATCATCTCCACATACAACATTGTATTCTAATTCCCACTCTCCAACTTTAGTCCATTCTGAAGGGATATCATATCCATAATCTTTATGTTCGTATATTATAGCAATTTTGCAATCTCTTCGTTCTGCAGCTTTTTGCACGAAATCCTCGTCTAATTCATCTTTCACTATTGCTCTTGCTACATCTTTGCTTCCAAGTCCACGTAAATCCAAGCATTCAATGTCTGCAACATAGTTTATTGCACCTATATCATTAACAGCTATACTTTCTCCTTTATAATATTTTTGGAGGAATAAACCCATATGATATTGTTGTTCATAGATATTATTTGATGCCTGAGGAGTACGTCTTATTAAATATATACTTCTAGGAATAAATGTATAAAAAAGGAAGAAAAATACTATGAAAATTGTTATTGTGTAAATTTTATGATTGTTTGAATTTTGTTTCAAATTTATTAAATACATTTTAATATAATCAATTGAGAGATTTTGAGGTATGTAATCTTTTATTGAAATAAATAAAAGGATTAACCCTAATGCGACTAAATATCCATCATATCTAGATAAATTTTGGTTTTCATAGGTTGCTCCAATAAGAATAATATGAAAACCAGTTATACCTATAAAAATAAAAGCCATAATAGAATTAAATTTCCAAATATCTCTATTTACATAATAATTTATTGAAAAGATTAATATCGCCCCAATAAGTAGAATTAATATGTGAGGTTTTTGAATGATATCATTTAAATTGAAGATTTTTAATATACTCTTGATATCGGTTAAATCTAAAGCATTTGCTTTTAGGATTACTGGGTTTGGGAAAAAAAACCATCCATAACTTAATGAAATCAATCCAAAAATAATTATTGGAAGAAATCCTAATCCTAATATAAGCAAAGAATATAAGATTTTGTTTCGAAACAAAAATAAAACAGAAATCACGATAATTAAAAACATTCCTTCAAAACGAATCAGTGTAACTAGGGGAGCCACTAATATTAATAATTTATCCTCAGCTAAGGTCCATTTACTATGCGTGGAAAATATTTTTCTTTCACGAATATTTTCATCAGAAAGTATATTAGATGCAAAATAAACAAAAACAACATTGATACAAATTTGCATAGTATGTTCCATGCCTGTAAATATTAAAAATAATAAAGGTATGAAGAAAATAATCAATATTAAAGCTAACAAAATGGCATAAGAAGGAAGATTATTTTTTTTTAGGAAAGAATAAACAATATAGATTAATAGATTTGCAAAAACGAGATTAATTACAAGTGGAGCAATTTCATTAGGTCCAAATAAAAAGATAAAAGAAAGTAATAATGTATAAAGAAGTGAAGAGGAGGCGGAGGAAAATTCATTATTAGTGACCCCCCAGACTCCATATTGTGAGAAGTTTTTTGCGATTGCCATATGAATATAAGCATCATCTAACGAATATACAATGTTCCCCTGATTTAGAATAATGGAATAAATTAACATGTAAATAGCAAATCCCCAAAATATGAATAAACCTGTAAAAAATTCCCAATTATCTTTAAAATATATCAAAATCTATACACATAAAATAATAAATTGAGGGCAATGGAAGATTAACTCTATAAAATATTTTATAACATATATTTTTTCCTTTATAGTTTAAATGCTTTAGAATTAAAATTCTATTATTAAGGATAAATTTTTTATTTAGAAAAATATATTCATTAGTTAAACATGGAAATGACCTATTCTTTCCAATATATTATAAAATATTAATTCTTTTCTGAAATTATGAAAGTAATAATTTTAGCCGGAGGCTGGGGTACTAGACTTGGGCGTTTGACTGAAATAATTCCAAAACCAATGGTAAGAATTGGCAATAGACCTATTTTATGGCATATTATGAAAATATATTCTTATTATGGATATAATGATTTTGTAATTTGCTTAGGGGTAAAAGGAGAAATAATCAAAGATTATTTTTATAACTATGATACACGAAATTATGATTTCACAATCAACTTATCTAATGGTAATATTGAATTTTATAATAGAAATAATGAAACAAATTGGAACGTTAGTTTAATAAATACAGGATTAAACACGTTAAAGGGTGGAAGGATAAAAAGAGTTGAAAAATATTTAGATCCTGATATGAATATGATTACTTATGGTGATGGAGTTATAGATTTAGATATTAATAAGTTAGTTGAATTTCATAAGTCTCATGGTAAAATTATTACAATTACAGGTGTACATGCTCCGGCTCGTTTTGGAGAACTTATTGAAGGGGATGGAAAAGTAATTTCATTTAAAGAAAAGCCCCAAACATCCGTAGGTTTAATAAATGGCGGATTTATGGTTTTCAATAATGATTTATTAGACTATCTTACCTCAGCTGAAAATTGTGATTTTGAAAGAGGTGTACTCGAAGAGCTGACAGAAAAAGGACAAATTATGGTTTATAAGTATGAAGGTAATTGGGAATGTATGGATCATGAAAGAGATGTTGATCATTTGAACAAATTATGGAATACAAATGAAGCTTTTTGGAAGGTATGGTAATGAATAATCAATTCGGAAATTTTTTTAAAGATAAAAAGATTTTAATAACCGGACACACTGGATTTATAGGATCTTGGTTATCAATATGGCTTAATGAATTAGGAGCAAACGTAATTGGTTATGCCTTACCACCCCTTACAAAGAAAGACAATTTTGTGGTTACAAAACTTCAAGAGAAAATATTAAGTATCATTGGAGATATAAGAGACTTTGACAAATTAAAAAGTATACTTAAAAATTATAAACCAGAAATAATCTTTCATCTTGCAGCACAACCAATAGTGCGAGCGTCATATGAAATACCGAAAGACACTTATGATGTTAATATAGGCGGAACGGTAAATATTATCGAGGCATTTAGAAGAAGTAATACCAGCAAAGTTTTAATTAATATAACCTCTGATAAATGTTATGAAAATAGGGAATGGATATGGGGTTATAGAGAAAAAGATAGACTTGGGGGATATGATCCGTATAGTTCAAGTAAAGCATGTTCAGAACTCATTACCTCAGCTTATATGCGTTCTTATTTTAATCCTAACTCATCCAAAAATAAGAAGGGAATTGCTTCAGTTAGAAGTGGAAACATAATAGGTGGAGGAGATTGGCAAACTGATAGGATAATTCCTGATTGTATCCGAGCTATTATTAATAATCAAGCGATTGTACTAAGAAATCCAAATGCTATTAGACCTTGGCAATATGTTTTAGAACCTATTAGAGGTTATTTAACTTTAGCGATGAGATTATGGGAAGATAGAAAGGATTTTTCTGGAGCATGGAATTTCGGTCCATCTAATAATTCAATTTTTTCAGTTCAAGATGTTGTTAAAAATGTTATTCAAATTTTTGGAAAAGGAAGCTACAAAAGTTCATTGCCACATGAATCTAATGATTTATATGAGACAAAAATCTTGCAACTTGACAGCAGTAAATCATATAGATATTTAGGATGGAATACTGTATTAAATTTTGAGGAAATGATAAGATTTACATGTGACTGGTATATGGAAGAAATGGTAGATTATGATTTTGACATAAGACAGATTAAAAGTTATTTTGAAAAATGTAAGAATTAAATTCAAATATTATGAAAAGAATGCTAGTACAAATTATAGACAACTATACAGGACACTTTAATGAAGTTTAAAGAAACAAAATTGAAAGGTTTATATATCATTGAACTTGAACCATTTCAAGATAATCGAGGTTTCTTTTCCCGAGTCTTTTGCAAAAATGAGCTAAATGAGATTGGTCTAAGCAAAGAAATTGTACAAATTAACCAATCTTTAACAAAAATAAAAGGAACCATTAGAGGTATGCATGTTCAATACCCACCACGAACAGAAATAAAAATTGTTAAATGTGTAAGTGGCTTAATTTTTGATGTAGCAGTAGATATAAGAAAAAACTCTCCAACTTTTTTACATTGGCACAGTGAAATTTTGTCCAATGAAAATTTTAAAATGTTCTACATCCCTGAGGGTTTTGCTCATGGTTTTCAAGCTTTAGAAAATAATTCTGAAATCATTTACTTTAATACCGCGTTTTATAGTTCCGAATGTGAAGGGGGGATAAGATATAATGATCCAAAAATTAAAATAAAATGGCCTTTAGAACCAGCCGAAATTTCAGAAAAAGATGCTAATTTTAAATTAATAGATAAGAGTTTTAAACCAATACTTTTATGAAAAATTTTTAATTAGATTAGGTAATTAAAAATGAAGAGAATTTTAATAACAGGTGCTAATGGATACATTGGAAGTTATTTAATAGAGAATTTCAATAAGCAAGATGTAGAAATTATTCCTTTAGTTCGGAAATTACCACCTTATTATGAATATTGGAGAGAAAATTATGAAATAATTGAATGTGATATAACAGAATTAGACCAATTAAGAGAAAAAATTAAAGATATCAATTATATTATCCATTTAGCTGCTTTTAATGATGTTCTTACTAAAATTTATCCAGATAAAGCTTTAATTATTAATGGAATCGGAACTCGAAATATTTTGGAGATAGCAAAAGAATTGGAATGCGAATTTTTCATATATTTTTCTACCCTTCAAGTATATGGAAAAGAACTTGAAGGAATTATAAGTATAGAATCTTCGATTAACACCCATAATGATTACGCATTAACTCATTATGTCGCTGAACAATATTGTCGTATGTATTGTTCAAACTTTAATATGAATGTTGCAATTCTAAGACCATCCAATGTATTTGGAGCACCAATGAGTGTACATGTCAGTCGTTGGTCTCTTGTACCTGCATGTTTTTGTAAATCTGTGTATGAAACAAATAAAATTGTTTTGAAAAGCAGTGGTAAACAAATGAGGGATTTTATTGATTTAGATTATATTCTAAAATCCGTAGAATTCTTGATTAAAACCTATGAAAAAGGACTCAAGATTTATAATATTACGTCAGAAAGTATATTTTCAATAAATGAAATTACTAAATTAGTCCAATCTGTAGCTAAATCAGAATTGAATAAAAATATTGAATTAATTTATGAAAGTGAAATTCCTTTAGAATCAAATAAATTTAAGGCTTTAAATAATTTGTTAGGACCGGTTGATGAGAAGATAATTGAAAAAAAAATCATTAAAGAAATAACAAAGATATTTAAACTACTTAAAAATAGCTAAAGAAATATTTAACATTAATAAAATCTTTTGATTAAGACCGTAGACATTTGATAGAGATTAAAGCTTGATAATGACTATCTTGAAGATTTGTTTCTTGTCAAATTTTTAATTTTTTAGAATCTAGTTTTAAATAGAATAAGAAATTAGAGCATTATTCTCATTGTGATTCTTTTATTAAAATAGTATTAAGAATTTTCAGCAATGTTTTTGCTATTGCATCGATTGAGCCATGCTTAAGAAATATTTCATAAGCATTCTCTTTAATTTTTTCTCTTAACTCTTCATTATTTTTTAATTCTAATATTGCTTTTGCTAAGGATTCTGGGTTCCCTCGCTCACATAAAATAATGTTTTTATTATGAGTCAACAATTCTTGAATGCCAGGACTTCTACAAGAAATCATTGGAACTTTCATAGCCATTCCCTCAAAAATCTTATTAGGAATAACTTGCACAGGTTTAGCCCCATCTCCAAAAATACCTAATCCAATATCAAATTGAGAAATTATTTCCTTAAGTTTATCTAATTGATTAATATAGATAAAATTTTTTGGAATAAATTTGATATTTCTTACATTTAGCTCATTAGCAAGAGCTCTCATTTCCTTATATAATTGCCCCTTCCCAACGATAATGAACTTTATTTGATCATCATTTTCAAGCAATTTAGCTGCTTTTATCATATAATTAATTCCATGTAAAGGAATGAAGGTACCCCAAAACCCAACAATGAATTTATTATCA
>Ga0209976_10002463_pt1 | contig 10542 bp, 9 predicted proteins | sample SumtaG_FD_182806 | JGI IMG/M metagenome (GOLD analysis project Ga0209976, IMG submission 182806) | Deep subsurface microbial communities from Indian Ocean to uncover new lineages of life (NeLLi) - Sumatra_00157 metaG (SPAdes) (version 2) | ecosystem: Environmental > Aquatic > Marine > Oceanic >... | reverse complement strand
CAGAAGCCGGCCCTTTTTCCGTGATGGGAAAGGGCTGGCTTTTTATTTGGGACTTGGGATTTGTCCTGAGCTTGCCGAAGGGAAGAGACGCTAAGAATTAGAGTGAATTATAAACTCAGAACTTTGCTTCTATTTCCTAATAATGAACAACTGACTCAGGACCACGGACCAGGCTCGCCGTAGGCGGCTACGCCGAGGCCGGATTAATACTCACATCCTCTCCGGGGCGGTGATGCCCAGGATGGCCAGGCCGTTGGCCAGGGTCTGGCGGCAGGCTTCGGTGATCACCAGGCGGGCCGCGCTGAGCTCCCGGTCATCGGTGACCACCCGCGCCACGGTATAATACCGGTGGTAAGCCGTGGCCAGCTCCTGCAGGAAGTTGGCCATCGTCTGCGGTTCCAGGCTACCGTGCACCTGCTGGACCACTTCCGGGAACCACCAGAGCAGGTGCATCAGCGTCCGGGCTTCGGGCAGAGCCAGCAGCTGCAGCGGGGCGTTATCCGGCTCCAGCTGGTAGCCGAAAGCCTCGGCCCGTTTACCGATGTTCACCATCCGGGCGTGGGCGTATTGCAGGTAGTAAACCGGGTTCTCATCCGAGGTTTTACGGGCCAGGTCCAGGTCAAATTGCAGATGGGAGTCCATGCCGCGCATGATGAAGAAATAGCGTACCACATCGCGGCCTACCTCGGCGATCAGCTCCTCCAGGGTAACGAAGGTGGCCTTGCGAGTAGACATCTTCACCTGCTGGCCGCCGCGGGTCAGGGTGACGAACTGGTGGATGAGCACGCGGATATTGCCGGTGTCATATCCCAGCCCCTGCACCCCGGCCAGCACGTCGGGATAGGTGTCCTGGTGATCGGCGCCGAAGATGTCAACCACCAGGTCATACCCGCGCTCGAGCTTATCGGCATGGTATGCGATGTCGGGAAGGCGGTAGGTGGGCTCGCCGCTGCTCTTGATCAGGACACGGTCTTCCGGGCGGCCCAGGGCGGTGGCTTTCAGCCAGGTGGCACCGTCTTTAAGGTAGACCAGGCCCTGCTTTTCCAGCGCGGATACCACATCGTCCAGGGCACCGGACTGGTAGAGGCTGCGTTCATTAAAGTAGTTGTCGAAGGCAATCCCTATGGTACGAAGTGTATTTTTAATATCCTCGAAGATGGCTTCCTCAGCGTATTCACTCGCCATTCCTACAATTATTGGGTCTTCATATGGATTTGTTTCATCCGGTGAAGGAACCGGAGGATTAAAAGAAGGCGGTAAACTTTGCGAAATCTCAGTTATATAGTCCCCTTGATATCCGTCCTCAGGAAATGGGGCGTTAGGATCGATACTCTGAGAATAACGTGCCCAAACAGACTGTCCCAGCAGGCGCATCTGCCGGCCGGCATCGTTATAATAGTATTCCCGGTCCACCTGGTAGCCGTTCCAGTACAGAATATTGCTTGCGGTATCGCCAAGGATGGCGCCCCGGCCGTGGCCCACGGTCAGGGGGCCGGTGGGGTTGGCACTGACAAATTCCACCAGGGCCCGCTGGCCCTCGCCAATGGCGGATTTGCCATAGTCCTTTCCCTGCTCCAGAATAGTGAGCAGGTGCCGCCGGAAATAATCATCCGCCAGGAAGAAGTTGAGGAAACCGGGGGCCGCTACTTCGACTCTGGGGATGATCTCGCTGTCCAGCGACAGGCGGGCTTTGAGCTCTTCGGCGATGGTCAGGGGTGGTTTGCCCGCCTGCCGGGCACAGGCCAGGGGAACATTGGTCGCAAGGTCGCCATGACTGGCCTGCCGGGGCCGGTCCAGCTGAATATAGTCCGGTTCAATCCCCAGCTCCTTGAGGGCCTCAATCAGCCGGGCGCGTAATTGAGCTATCATGTACCGGAGTCGGTGATTTCTGATACTTTCGCATCAGCCCACAGGCGCTCAAGGTGGTAGTAATCACGCGTTTCCGGCAGGAAAACGTGGGCCACCACGTCAATATAGTCAATGAGCACCCATGAGAGCTTGTCATAGCCTTCAATATGGAATGGTTTTGTGTCCTCGGATCGTATCTCTTCGTTCAAGTGATCGACGATAGCTTTTACCTGCATGTCCGATTCCCCCGTACCCATCACAAAGAAGTCAGTAACGGAGGTGAGCCCTCTCAGGTCCATAATGATTACTTCCCTGGCCTTCTTGTCCAGCATTAGATCGGCTGACCGTGAGGCCAGGTCCCGGGAACTAAGCTCCCGGTTGCTGATGCGCCGGGGTTCAGCCGGCATCTGGACTGAGGATTGCGTAGAGCCTGAACGCGGTGGGAACGGCTATCGTCCGGATGGGAAAATTTCCCGATAGGAGGTTAAAGTGGCAAAATCCTGGCCTAACACCACAGTCACATCCAACTGGAGTGAGGGGTCAGGCATATTTTCAAGGGCGGTGGACTCAACACCGAGAGTCTGGGCAACGAGGCGGGCCCGGTTAAAGTCCTTCCCGCGGTTGACCACCAGTGTCCGTGGGTAATCGTACCGCTGGGCGTTGGTGAAGCGTACCACATCGTAACCATTGCGGCGAAGGTAGTCAGTGAATTCGTTTGCCATACCGGGGATACCGCAGCCATTAAGTACTTCCACCTCGATCCGGTTGTCAGTGAAGGTTATTTCGAGGTTCTCCGAATCTATATTGCCGGGTGGAATGGTAAGTAAACGTGCCCGGTCAGCCAGGTCTTCACCGGCGATGTCCATCTCGATCCCTGAACGGGTAGTAAGGGCAGAGATGATGAAACCCACCACCAATAGCCCCATAACCACCAGGATCAGGTTGAACAGCCAGTGCTGAAAATCGAACTTGTGCCCAGGCACCGGCCGTTGAGCACGGATAAAAGGAGAACGTGAGCTGGAGGTGGTTCGCTGACGGCGGCGCGTGGAGGCCAACTCCTATGGTTCCATGTTATCAGAGTGATTCGGCGCCTGGTGGCCCTGAAATTGCGTACGCATGGGACGGTACCAGGGGGAGTAAGACCGCATGGGGGGCAGGTTTGAGATTCCCAGATGTACCCTTACGCTGTTGAACGGCTGCCAATCCATGCCCGCCTGGTAATAAATCTGGAGATTATTACCGCCGGGCTGAAGAGCGCCCATGGTTCCGGGCTGGACGAGGTTAATCCTGCTGCTTAAAGAAAGATTGCTGGTAACCAGATACCGCATCTGGTTGGTGTAAACGCTCAGGCTGGTAGCTCCTGGGGCCAGTCCGCTGCCTGACAGGAGCGAGATGGAGAAACCGTGACTCATGCTGAAACGCTGCGGATCAAACCAGGAAGGGCTGGCTATAGACTTCAGTCGCGAGGACGGCGTAATCAGGGGAAGGTCGGATTTGAGCTGACCGAAGAGGCTGGAGGTGAGAATCAACAGGGCCGGTAAAAACAATCGATGGCGCTTAGTTAAAGACTTTTGCATGGACTCTCCTCAGTTCTTCCGTGGTATTAACCCCTAGAATTTCTTAATAATTGTCTGCCTTTTCAATAGCGACGAGCTGGTTTTGTTCCCGTAGAATATACAAAACATCAGGCAGATAACACTCATTTTGTTTATTATTATTTTTAACCAGCGGCAGGGTGGCGAACAGGGCTTGGGTATCGAAAATGTAAATCCCGCCATTTATCTCGCGTATGGCCCGTTCTTCGTCGGTGGCGTCCCTTTCCTCTACTACCCGCAGCAAGTGTCCCCTGGTATCTTTGATGACCAGCCACTAGCCCGAGCGGCCGCCACGACCCTATGGATCATGGGCCGTCCACCTGCCTCATGGAGGACCTTGGGCAGGTCCGACCGCATGCGTTTGCCCCTACCGGCGGACAGAATAACCGCAGCCAACTTGGAGGAAGGCTTCATGCGTTGATTTCCCTGCGAATTACACCCCCACCCATGACTACATCACCATCGTAAAAGACCGCCGACTGGCCGGGCGTGATGGCCAGCTGGGGCTCTTCGAACTCCAGGCTGAGCGTATTCTCCGCAGGTATCAATCGTGCCGGGGCACCTGGGGAATTGTAGCGCACCCGGGCATGTATCCGCACGGGAGCCGCCGGGGGATCTACCAGCCAGTTCAGGCTGTCAACCTCACAGACGGACGCGAGCAAAGCGGACCGGGGAGCCACGGTGATGCGGTTGGCGGCCGGGTCCAGTGACTTCACGTACAAGGGTTCACGGTGGGCGATGCCTAATCCGCGGCGCTGGCCGATAGTAAAGTATACGTAACCGGGGTGTTGGCCTACTACCTGCCCGGTCTCGTCAACGATCTCGCCTTCGCCTACCTCTGCCAGCTGACTATTGGCGTATTCCCGGAGGAACCGGCGATAGTCATTGTCAGCCACGAAGCAGATCTCCTGGCTTTCGGGCACTTCGGCGGTGACCAGTCCATGATCCCGGGCCGCCTGACGCACCTGGTCCTTGATCATACCGCCCAGGGGTAGCAGGGTGCGTGACAGGGTCTCCCGGGGGATACCCCAGAGGACGTAGGACTGGTCCTTGCGGGTGTCCACTCCTTTGAGCAGGCGCGGCCTCCCGTCAGGGCCAATCTCAATACGGGCATAGTGACCGGTGGCGATCATCCCGCCGCCCAGATGGTCCGCCTGGTCGAATAGCGCGCCCCACCTGACGCAACTATTGCATCGGACGCACGGATTGGGTGTCCGACCTTTCAGGTATTCGCTAACAAAGTCGTCCACCACCGTTGTGCGGAAAACGTCCTGGAAGTCCAGGGTATAGTGGGGTACGCCCAGATTAACACACACGTCCCGGGCATTATTTATACCCTCAACAGAGCAGCACATGCTCTCACCGACAGGGCGGCCCCCCACAACGCCGTACTCCCAGAGCTTCATGGTCACGCCGACGGCTTCATAGCCCGCCTCCAGGATTTTCAGCAGGGCCACGGAACTGTCCACCCCGCCGGACAGGGCTACTATGACGCGCTGGTTCATGGTATTGGTTACGGGTTACGAGTTACGAGTTCACAGCCAGAGGGCGATGGTAGGTGGTCCATTGTCCGTAGTCTGTTGATTGCTGATGGGAGGCACTGTCCAACCCATTGGACCCCTATTCAATCATCATTCGACAATCATCAATCCGTCAGCTGACGGATCAATCAACAATGCCCCAAGTCCCAATGATTAGTGGCGTCAGGATGCGGGGAAATCTACAGTCAGGCCCTGGTAGGAGGCGGTTGTGTTGGGAAAGACCTGGCGGGCTCGCAACTCCATATCGAAAACGTCATAATCGGAATAGTTGGGGCTGAAGTGGAACAGGAACAGGTTTTTAACGCCCGCTTTTTGAGCGACCGTGATGGCTTCCTCCCACGAACTGTGTCCCCAGGAGCGATGGAGGGGCAAATCATCCTGGTGGAAATGGCTGTCGTGGATCAGGACGTCGGCGTCACGGCATAGTTCCAGGACCGCTGGCACCAGTTTTTCCTTGAGATGTTCAATGTCGGTGACGTAGGCAACGGAAAACCCCCCCACTTCCAGGCGGTAGCTCATGGCGCCGTTGGGATGGGGGTGGCGGGCGCAATGCATCGTCATACCCTCACCGAAGTTGAGCAGTCCCGGTTCCAGCTCGATGAAGGTCAACCGAGCCTCGATGTCCTCAAGTTTCAGGGGGAAGTAGGGGGACGAGAATAGGCATCGGATGGTTTTCTCGAGGGAGTTACCAGCCCGTTTAGGACCGTATATGAAGACATTAGCGTAAGGCTGGTGAATAGGAGCGAAATATGGCAGGCCAATGATGTGGTCCCAGTGGGTATGAGACAGGAACAAGTGAACATCGTAGGAGGACTCATTCTGGCGACCGATGTAATTGCCAACGCCGCGGATGCCGGTGCCACCGTCAAAGATGATATGAGCACCGTTGGCAGGGGTGATTTCCACACAAGAGGTGTCGCCGCCGATGCGGAATTTATCTGAATCTGCCGTGGGAATAGATCCCCGAACACCCCAAAATCGAAGTCTGTGTGTTCCGTTTTTCACTAGAAAAGCTTTCTGATTATCAAGTATGTATTTGAATCCCTATTCTATCAAATAGTTTACCTTGGATTAAACTATACATCAAAATAATAAATTTTCCTTGCGAGTGTAAGGACTTTATTCCTGGCTGCGCTGTTAGCGGTACTTTTATCGATTTATCGGCGGGGGATAGCTTTCTTCTCATGCAGCCGTACTTTATTAGGTAAGTTTATACACATTCCGGCTTATCACCAGTTGTATCATACTGGTTCGCTGTTATGAAGATCCAGCAGCTGGAGACCGAATAGCCACCGGTACTGGATGCTAGGAGGACAGCCATTCACGGGCTGCAACCTTGTGACGGTTGGCCGCTCCAGCGAATCAGCCGGTATGCCGGATCAAATGGGGCGGTTTCCAGTTAAAGCTCCTAGTTCGGTAGTGGAAAGTTACCATAAAATAAAGACAGGAAATGTGATCTACGCCATAGTTTGGGCGTTAGGGCTGGGATGCTTCGCGGCCCAGCTGCTGGGACAGACCAGCCTCAGCTGGCGGGACGTTACCGAGGAGCTGGGCATCGCTTCGCCTGGCAGACTGCCACCTTCGGGACGGTATCCACCGACGGAAACCTTCAAGGGCCGTGCAGTGCCCTTTGACGTTGACCGGGACGGTGATCTTGACCTGCTACTGACCTACGGCCCGCACGTGGCCGATTCGCTCTATTCGGGGCTGAACCGCCTCTATCGCAACGATGACACGGCCTGGGTAGATGTAACCGCGGAGATGGGGCTGGCCCGGTTTCCTCCGGCGGGCAATGCGGCCGTGGGGGATGTGAATGGAGACGGTTTTCCGGACCTTTATCTATGCCTGTTCGGGACCGACCGGTTGCTTCTAAATGAAAACGGCCGAAGGTGGCACGATATGACCGACTCAGCGGGTATCTCGAATGACTATTGGGCTACAGATGCGGTCTTCTTCGATGCCAACCATGACGGCTACCTGGACCTGTACATTGCCAATTATCTTGATTATCCACGTGATAATATTCCGGCCTGCTTCGACATTAAGACCCGGCAGCGCACTACCTGCGATCCCATGCTGTTTGAGCCGGCACCCAACCGCCTTTTCCTTAACGACAGTAGCGGCAGGTTTCACGAGGCAACGAAAATTATGGGCCTGGCAGATACCACCAGCCGGTCCCTGGCAGTGAAGTTACTGGACGCCAACAGTGACGGATACCTGGATCTTTTTGTGCTCTCCCAACACTCGCCTAATCTGCTGTATCTGGGCGGCGCCGATACGGGCCTGGTTGAAGCGGGGTTCTTATCGGGCGTGGCCCTGGCGCCGGACGGCTCGGAACCTGAGTGGAGCCAGGTCCTGACCCTGGACGCCGACCAGAACGGTCATACGGACTTGATGTTTACCCGTCGTGACGGGGAGATTCAGCTGCTGCTCAACAACGGCCAGGGTCTATTCTTCGAAGGACACTACCAGACCGGTCTCTTTCAACCGCGCTTTCCCTACCGGGCCACTGCGGCCGTGGCGTTGGACGTGGACTTCAGCGGCACCATCGACCTCCTGCTCGCCGATACAGGCTATGAGCATGTCAGGGCCCTGCCGGTGGTGGACACGACAGAGGTGGACTCCGCCATATCCGCTCAAGATAGCTCCTTTTTCGCCCAGGATAGCGCCTTTGCCGCCACTGCTGTTGAACCGGCCGTTGAAACCCGGGATGAGCCATCCGACCCGGAGCTGGACTGGCCCCGGCGAATCCTGTTGAGCGATGACCAGCACCGCTTCCATCCTGCTGATGTGGAAGCGCCGATGATACTGGACAAGACGCTGCTGGTATCCCGGCTGACACCGTTGGCCGAGGAGGACGCCAGTCTGGGTTTCATGGCCGGGGATACGCTGGGGCTACTAATATTCCCTGTGGGACCTGTTGAGGAGTCCTATAACCGGTTTACATTTGATTTACCAGCGGAGTCGGCGCCTGCGGACACGGCCCTGAGTATGCCCGGCTTCGGTCCTGATAGTTTCAGCCAACCCCAACTTATCGTCGACAGCATCTACGGGGACACAGTTGCGCTCGATACAAGCCTTCTGGGCGTCTTTGATACCGCACTGGTAGATACGACCGCCATCTCTACCGCCGCCCTCGTCGCTGTCACCGCCGACCCAACCGCCGATCTGCCCGATTATATTGATTTGGACACCCTCAGGATTTTTCAGGAAGCGGAGCGGTTTGTCCCAGTAGATCTCACTGGCGATGGTATCGAGGAAATCATTGCCACCTATCCGGTAGGATTGTTCCGTATCTGGAAGCGGGTATTGGAAGAGAAACCCTGTTTCATCGGCCTGTGGCCGAGAACCGACCTGGTTGGCGCTACCCCTATAGGTGCCGAGATCACCATAACCAGCGATGATGTTTCCCGTAGTTATCTGGTGACCGATCCTAATCCCGTCATCTTCTATTTTCCCCGGTTTATGTGGTCAGCGGATGTATTGGTAAGATGGCCTGACGGTCTTGAAAATCATTACCCTGACGTCGCAACGAATCGCACTTATATACTGACAAGGATGGAGTTAGAGCCGTAGAGGAGCTACCCAGTAGGATTCTCTTTGGGATGAATTCAAAACGCAAAATGAAAATTGCTGAGCGCAAAGTGAATAGGGTCGTAGGGACGGCTGTTGGCACGTTGCTGCTGGTAGTTGCAGCCGGCGGCCAGATCCGCGACCCGTACGCCGATGCCCTGCGGTATTTTGAATTAGGCAGGTATGAGCGGGCGGCGACGAGTCTTCGGAAAATCCTTGAACGCGAGCCCGAATGCATGGAGTGTTACGACCTGCTGGCCCGCATTGCAACTTCTCAGGGAAATGACAGTCTGGCTGTAATCTGGTACCGTCGAGCCTCGGAAATAGAGCCGGACAACTCGACTCTTTATCAGAAGCTCGGTTTTGCCGAGCATCGGGCCGGAGACCTGCTGCGGGCTATTGACGATCTGGAACATAGCCTGCAACTGAATCCCGCCAGCGGGGAGACCTACTTCGCCCTCGGGAATGTCTGGTACGACCTGGAGGTGTTAGAGCAGGCTAAAGCGAGTTATCGTCAGGCTCTGGCCTTGGACAGTACGGCAGCCGCGTACCACTTTCAACTGGGGATGGTCTATTTCAAGACCGACCAACCCGATTCGGCCCTGGTGGAGTTCCAGACGACCTATCGGCTGTACCCCAAGTATTCTTTGGCTTATGAATTCGCCGCCAATATCCTGATAAAGGAGAGCCGGTGGCCGGAAGCTGTGGATGTGCTGGAGCGGGGACTGGCTTCCGCACCGGAGACCAGAGTTACACGCTTCTGGCTGGGAAAGAGCCAGCTGGAGTTAGGGAATTTTCAGCGGGCGGCGGAACTCCTGGGTGGATACGTGATTCGGTATAAAGACCATATCAGTGCCCGGTATAATTACGGCCTGGCATTGTATGAAATCGGTGAATACGAGGAGGCCGTGACGCAGTTGTGTACTGTCACTGTGCACCTGCCAAACCTGTTGAAAGCCCAACTCTACCTGGGCCGTTCCTTGAGCGCCCTCGACCGGGATTCACTGGCTTTCGCTGTATTTGATACCCTTCTGTACAAAGACTCGACTTACTACGAGGCGTGGATCTACCGCGGAAATATCGACCTGAAACGGGATCGTTACGCACAAGCAATGGCGCAATACGTGCTGGCCGGAAATCTCCGTCCCGACCGGTGGGAAGCTTACCATCGCCAAGCCCTTGCCCACTACCTCCAGGGGCAGTATGAGGCTGCCGAACTGCAGCTATTCAGTGCGTTGATCCGCAAGGATAGCCTGTATGCCACAAGTGATACCCTCGGAGTACGCCCGGCAGGCTCCGCGGTCATCTACGGTCTCCTGGGTGATGTGGCCGCCGCTATGGGGGAGGATGATTTCTCGGCTTACTATTACGACATGGTGCTGCGGCTGGAGCCGGAGAACACCGCCGCGCGGACCAAGCTGGTGGATGCCCTGATCCGGCTGTATCTGTGGCGGCCGGCCCTGGCGGAGTTGCGCTGGTTCCATGAGCGGGACCGGCGTAATGAAACAGTACTTTACCGGCTGGGATGGGTGTCGTATGCCTCTGGAGATACCGCCGCTGCCCAACAGTACATGGACGAATTCCGGACGCGGCACAACCGGCGTCGCGAGCGGGAACGCTTGGAGCTCCGCATCAGCCTTGACCGGCGTAATCCCCGGCATTACCGGGAACTGGGCTGGCATTACCGCCGGCTGGAAAACTACAACCGGGCTAGTCTCTACTTCCGCCGGGCCGTGGCACTGGGGGATACCACCCTGCCCGCCAGCTTGTATATGGGCGAAGGAGAAGGGCCGTGAGGGATTGGCGAATGAAAAATGCAAAATGCAAATTGCAAAATTTTCAGGGTGCCAGTGATAGTGAAATAGAAGAGCGGTTGTCGGGAGACGGGACGTTAATCTAACCGCCAAACCTACGCTGAGTCCTTCAGACGATGGATCGAAGGGCGGGGGGTGAGTTCTGATCATTTCTTCGCGCCTCTTCGCCGA
>Ga0209976_10002462_pt1 | contig 10544 bp, 13 predicted proteins | sample SumtaG_FD_182806 | JGI IMG/M metagenome (GOLD analysis project Ga0209976, IMG submission 182806) | Deep subsurface microbial communities from Indian Ocean to uncover new lineages of life (NeLLi) - Sumatra_00157 metaG (SPAdes) (version 2) | ecosystem: Environmental > Aquatic > Marine > Oceanic >... | reverse complement strand
TCATCAACTTCTGTATTATTAACAATTGCTATTGTTAACCGTTCACCAATTATCTCACTATCAAAAAATTCCTGATTAATTAATTCATCCAGTCTGCCTTGTTCAATTTTAAAAACATCTGTATTATCATTAAGCTTTTCTTTAATAAAAGCCGACTCAAATTCCAATTCATATTCTATTTTTTTATCAGTTCGCCATTTTTTAACTAACCATAAGCGCCATTGATCCAACCAGCTCAAATTTGTATCTCTGTCCTCTTCTTTTATCACCCATCCTTGTATCCATAATCCCATTGTTTCCTGCATAGTTCGTCTTAATAATTCGCCTCCCTTTCTATCCAGCTCCCCTAAATCATAAACATTTTTTAATTGATATTCACCATAGCCAAACGGTACTTTTACCAAAGTGTTTAAAGGTAATTTTAATTCCAACCAACGCTTTTCCTCAGGCTGATAACTTATTATCATTGCCTCGTCTTTTTCTAAAAAAACTACACTAAATGTTGACTTTCCATCCCAAACACTTAATTTAGCCTTTTTCCATAAAACAGCCGCTAACACTAACAAAAATATGAAAAATATAAACAAACCTCCCAGCCACAACCATTGTTGAGCATTTTTCTTTTTTCTTTGTTTTTGTTCTTTCTGCCATCTGGCTAATTTAATTTTCTTCTTTACTTTCATACTCTATCAAACTATATCAATTTAATTATTCTCCCTCTTATAACAATCTTGCTAAGCAGATATATAAACTTCAACAGACTTATATATCAACCTTTTTTAACTTTTTTAATACTTTATTTAAATCTTCAGCTAATTCTGCTTTTAATTGCAATTTCTTATTTGTTTTAGGATGTTTTATCTCTAATTTTAAAGCATGCAAAAATAATCTCGGACACCACCTCATATCTTGCCTAACTTTTTTCCGTCCTCCATAAACTGAATCACTTATTAAAGGACAATTAATATGCCTAAAATGCACTCTTATTTGATGCGTTCTGCCTGTTTTAGGATATATTTCTACCAAATTCACCTTTTCTCCTGCTTCTGTAGTCATTTGATCTATTTTGATATACTCTGTCAATGATGGTTTACCCCCGACAAATACTCCAAATTTCCTTCTGTTAAAAGGATTTCTTCTGATAGGAACACTAATAACTCCCTTTTCCCTCAAGACTCCACTCACCAAAGCCAAATAAGTTTTTTTTACTAATCTTTTCTTAAATTGTTCCTGCAAAAACCTAAAATATTCAGGTTTTTTGGCAATTAATAAAACTCCGCTGGTGTCTTTATCCAAGCGATGAACAATTCCTAAACGTTCAACAAATTCACTTTCTTTATCACAATTTTCAATTTTTACTTTTTTGTTTTTCTTTATCCAATCATATAACCTAAATTGCCGCTTAGCTGATTTTGCATTATTAACCACCATTCCCGACGGCTTATCTACTCCCAACAAACACTCATCTTCGTATATCACTCTTGGTTCCATAAAATTCCTTAATTATCCAAATAATTGCTCCTGTTGTTATCATAACATCTGCCATATTAAAACTGGGGAGAAACAACCAATTAATATAATCAATAACCCCGCCGCGAGTCAGCCTATCTATTAAATTACCTAAACCTCCGCCTATTACTAAAGCACTCGGCCATACCCACTTTGACCAAATCATCAATCCGACTAATAACAAAATAATGACTAACTGCCAATTTAATTCTTTTCCTAAACCCCAAGCAATTCCCTGATTAACCACATAATCTGCTTTTTGACTGATTATCAAAAACTTAATTGCCTGATCTAATCCTAGCACTAGCGCCGTCAATATCAGCCATCTCTTAACCATTATCCTTTTTTTTAACGCATTTCATACACTCACTTGATGTTAGATTAACTGCCAGCCTATCTGTATCAATCAATTGATTACATGATTCACATAAACCATATTTCCCTATTTTAATTTTAGTTAAAGTTCTGCGAATTCTAATTAATGTCTTATCAATCTCTTTTTTCAAAGCTGTAATTCTTTCATGACCGGATTCTTCAGCTGCATCAGTATCAACTGCCGCATTATCATTAACTCTATCTGTATTTTCATAAGGATCTTCTTTTGTCAAAGCTTTTTTTCTGCGCACCAGCTTTAACTCTTTCTTAGTCAAATAATCTCTTATGGGTTTTAATACTTTTAAAGGAAATATAATTTTTGCCATATTTTATCTCGCCAAAGGCGGATTATTTAAAATCAAAACCTTGTTTCTTTCTTTTTTTCAGTTTTGACTTTACTATTAATTCATTTTCTCTAATTTCTGTTTTTTCAAATTTTCTAGGCTTACCTAGCAATTTTACAAATATACCTGACCTAAAAAACAAAATCAAGCCACCGAATAATATCAACATCAATCCAAATCGCTGATTCACTCCTTCTGCTAAATAACTCAAACCAAATCTGACAACACCAATGCTTATCAAATAAATAGCTATTAAAAATCCCGGCTGAGACTCGCCTTTTTTCTGCTGATACCAGGAAAAAGATCGATATTCTTTTTCCAGTTTTCTCAATAATAAATATAAAAGAACAAAAATTATCAGCAACAGCAGCTGCACTGGATGTCGTTTATGCTCTACTCCGGGAAAACCAATACCCCACCACCATTTTGTCACTTTTCCCAAATTGCTTCCTCCTAGAAAACTACCTATCCAAGCAAAAATTTCAACAATCACATACCCAAACACTACTGCTTCTCCATATTGCCACACATTCCATTTTTTCCTCAAAGAAAATATTATTATTCCTAATATTGCCCCTAATAATACTCCTTCATAGGCTAAACCCGGAAACTTGGTTAAAAATATCATCTTATACCAACTGCCTTTAAATTCCAGCCAGTTAATCAGTATATGCCAAATTCTACCGCCAAATAGTCCTGTTAAACCAGCCACAAACCAACTATCCATTATTAAATCTTCTTCAAATCCTTCTTCCTTTGCTTTTTGCCAAAACACAAACCCCCCAAAAAACACTCCTAGAGCTATCATCAAGCCAAAAGAATGTATTGCTAACGGACCAATAGATATTAAAGTCGGCCACATACATATTAGTATACAAGCATACAAACCAAATTTACTAGATACTAAATACTAGATACTATATACTAATACGCATGCTAGACGCCTCGCATGCTATTATAGGAGCTTCTTTAGCCAAACTTATTCCCAATCCCTATATTGGCCTGCCTCTTAGCTTTTTTTCTCACTTTCTTGCTGATCTTTTTCCTCATTGGGACTTTAATACTAGAAAAAAATGGGAAAAATTAAATAAATTCAAATTAGTCACTATTGCTTTAACTGACGCTGGTATTGGTTTTTTTATTGGCTATCTGCTTTTTTCCCCTCATATTCCCCTCTGGTATCTTTTCTCCATGATGTTTACTGCCCAATTGCCTGACTGGCTTGAATCTCCTTATTTTGTCTTCAACTGGAAATTCCCTCCTTTTTCTTTAATTAAAAAATTCCAAAGCCAAATTCATTGGAAACTTGATTATCCCTTGGGACTGATTACCCAAATTATTGTTGTTCTATTAATTCTCTTTCTTGTTCTCCTTTAAACCCTAGACATATATTCACCAGTTCGAGTATCTACTTTAACTTTTTCTCCTGTTTTAATAAACAAGGGAATTTTTACTTGCAATCCATTATCTAAAGTTGCTGGCTTATACATATTGCTAACACTATTTCCTTTTTCACTTGGACCGGTTTCCCTAACTGTATATTCCATTTTAACTGGTAACTCTACTGATAATGGTTTATCTCCCCAAAACAACACATCTACTTCCATTTCATCAACAAAAAAATTTCTTTGTTCTGCTAAAACCTGATTATCTATTTCTATTTGTTCAAAACTTGCTGGATCCATAAAAACACTATTATTTCCATCACTATATAAATATTGCAGCTTTTTTCTCTCCAATTTAATCTGCTCCACTTTATTACCGGTTATAAAAGTCATCATGGTTACTGCTCCAGTTTTTAAATTTCTTACTTTTACTTTAATATTTCCCTTGCCTCTTCCCATTTTAGTAAACTCATATTTAAGCACTAAAAAAGCTGCTCCATCTTTTTCAAAAGCAGTACCGTTGCGCAATTTATTTACATCTATCATACTTCACCCGGCTCCATTCTTTTTATTTTTAATTTATCAAAATCTTTATCATATGACACCACCACCCATTTTTTCTCAAAAATCGGCTTAATTGAAGCAATCAAAGCATCAATATATTTAATATTATTATCCTGATACAACTCCGTTGCTAAACCAACATCTCCATCATCAATTATCTTTAGCCCCCTTGAATTAATAATTTTTTTTATTGCCTCTGATATCTGCAATCTTGATAGTTTATAGTATGATTTTAAAACCCAAACTACCTCAGCTATAACTGTTTTTGAAGTTACTGCTTTAATCTTACTTATCTTAATTTTCTGAAAAAAATTAAGACATTGCTTTAAAGTTTCATCATCTTCTACAACAATTGTTCTCAAAAAAATATTAGCATCAATAAAATATCGCCTCATATCTATACTCTCTTATATTCCTTCTCCATTAATTCCCTTGCTTTTAAAGCAGATTGTCCTTTCTTTGCTTTATATTTACCCGCAATATCCAAAATATCTTCTGTTGGTTCTATTTTTAAAAATCCTTTACCTAACTTAACAATCACTTTATCGTAAACATCAATATTAACCAGCTCTCTTAAAGCTTTAGGTAAAGTTATTTGTCCTTTTTGAGTTACAGTCGTCATTGCTTGCATAAAAGTATTACTTATTTATAATTATTACTTTATATCATTTCTTACTCAATACTGTCAAGCTCTTCCGATCCGGATCGGAAACCTACAAGGTCTGTCCTTGCAGGCATTTATCATCCTGAACAAAAAGCCCACCCTTTCTATCCGAAACAAAATATTAGACATTCTCTGATAAAATATACTCATACTCGCCGAGGTGCTGGAATTGGTATACAGGCCGGTCTCAAAAACCAGTGGAGTTTAAACTCCGTGAGGGTTCGATTCCCTCCCTCGGCACAAACGTTTTTTCCTCAAGAAATTTGTATGATAAACTTTAACTATGAACAAATTAGGGTCAGTTGACTCAGTTAAAATAACTGCCGTAGTTGAAGACACAACCTCAAAGGATAATATCTGGGCTGCACACGGTATTTCTTTCTATCTTGAAGTCAATACCAGAAAAAAAATAAGTCTCCTTTTCGATGTTGGCCCATCTTTTCAACTATTAAAACACAATTTAAAAACTTTAAACATCAACTCCTCTAAATTAAATTATCTCCTAATAAGCCACGAACATGAAGACCATACCGGAGCTTTATTTGATTTTCTAAAAGATAACAAAAAAATTTCCGTTGTCTCCCATCCCGACACATTCTCTTTTAAATGCTCCTTAGAAACAGATAGATATAAATTTCAGGGCGTTAATGATTACCAAAAAATTCTCAAACAACATCAACATCTCATCTTAACCAAAACACCATTAAAAATAGATCGTGGGATAATTACCTCTGGAGAAATTAACAGAACCACTGAATTTGAAACCTGGAAATGGAAAAATTACTATCAGAAAAAAAATAGTAAATACCTCAAAGATAACATCATTAATGAACAGGCCTTAATTTTAAACCTAAAAAGCAAAGGTCTGATTATCATTACTGGTTGCACTCACTCAGGCATCATCAATCTCATTAAACATTCACAGAAAATAACTGGAGTTAATAAAATTCATGCCATCGTTGGAGGATTCCATCTAAAAATCCGCAATCTTAGTCAAGTAAAACAAATTATTGGAGAACTTAAGAAAATAAACCCTTCTTTCATTGCCCCCTGTCACTGTACTGACTCCAAGGTAATTAAAAAACTTGATGATAAATTCCATCTAATTACTTCCGCTCTTGGACACTTTAGTGCTGGTGAAGAAATTACTTCTTCCTCTTTGTATCCATTCCGTAAAATTTAATTCTGTCTCCCCTAAATCTTAAATTAATAGTTTTCAGCGGTCCATTTCTATGCTTGGCAATATATAGTTTTAAATTTTCTAAATCTTCCTCATCTTGTCTATATAAAAACATTACTACGTCACTATCTTGTTCAATCCCTCCGCTTTCCCTCAAGTCAGCCAATTGAGGCAACTTAGATCCCCGATGCTCTATTGCTCTGGATAATTGAGACAATGCCATTACCGGAATTCTTAATTCTCTGGCTAAATTCTTTAACCCCATCGACACCTCAGATATTTCCTGCACTCTATTTTCCAAATTTCTGCTGTGAGCTAATTGAAGATAGTCAACTACTATTAATTTTATTCCCTGCTCCGCCTGCAGTCTTCTGGCTTTAGTCCGCATCTCCATAATTGAAAGCCCCGGAGTATCATCAATATATAAAGGAGCTTCTGCCAATTCTCCCATCGCATCTGATAATCTAGTAAAATCCTGCTCATTCAATTTGCCTGTTTTTAATTTCCAGGCATCAATATCAGCCTGAGCCACTAATAATCTATCCACCAATTCTTCTTGGCTCATTTCTAAGGAGAAAAACCCTACTGGCACCTTGTTTTGCACTGAGGCATACTGAGCAATATTTAAAGCTAAACTGGTTTTACCTATACCCGGCCTGGCCGCTAAAATAATTAAGTTGCTTCTTTGCATTCCCGCCAATACATTATCTAAATCAGTAAAACCTGTGGCTATCCCTCTTATCCCCTCTGCTTGTTTATGTAGTTCATCCAATCTGTCAAATGATTCTGCTAAAGCATCTTTTATGGCAATAAAATTTCTGGTTAAATGTCTTTGCGATAAACTAAATACTCCTTTTTCTGCTTCTTCCAACACATCTCCTGCAGTTGTTCCTTCATCAAAAGCATTTTCAATCACTTTAGTTGCCTGGCTGATTAATTCTCTTTTAGTGGCTAAATTCTGTACGATCTTGCCGTACTTTTCTGCATGAGCACTGGTAGGCACGGTATTAACTAATTCAGCCAAATAACTACTACCGCCTATTCTTTTTAAACTTTTACTTTTTTTTAACTCTTCTCCAACTGTCACTACATCTATCGGCTCTCTTTTTTCATATAAATTCAGCACTGCTTCATAAATTTTACCGTGCTTGTCTTGATAAAAATGTTCTGCTTTTAAAAATTCTGCTACTGCAATCACCGCGTCCTTATCTATTAACAAAGACCCCAACACCGAGTGTTCAGCCTCATCATTATGGGGCGGGATGCGAACCTTATCTACCATATTTACTTTCTCTCTAAAATAACAACCTTCATCTCTTCTTCTGCTAATTCCGCTTTCTTCAAAGTTAATTTGCTCTCTTTAATCACATTACCATCTCCATCCATCATTTGCAAAAATTTATCTCGTGTTATTAATTTATCAAAACTTGCTTTCATTCCCTTGTCTTTAAAATGCATTGGCAAAAACACTGTTGGGCTTATCTGCTTAATCATTGCCACTGCTTCTTTAGGACTAACTGTATAAAATCCGCCTACTGGCATCATCAATACATCCACTCCATCCAATAAATCTATTTTTTTATCGCTTAATTTATGGCCTAAATCACCCATATGACACACTCTCAAACCATCAATATCAATTGTATATATAGTATTCTTGCCTCTTTCTTTTCCTTGCTTATCATCATGAAAAACACTTATACCAGTAACACTCACGCCTTTAATTTCATACTCCCCTGGCCCGGCTATCACCATTGGCTCTCCCTCAACTCTACTTAAATCATTATGATCTTTATGATCATGAGATATTGTTACTATATCTCCCTCAACTTTGCTCTGTTGCCAGCCAACATCTTTTCCATAAGGATCAGTTATAACCTTAGAATCTCTGCCTTTTAGCAAAAAACATGAATGTCCTAGAAAAGTTATATCCATAACTTCTCATATTAACACAACCCTTTTTTCTTGACAATCAAATCCTATAGATGTTATATTCCATCGCCCATTAAATTTTTATGAAAAAAGAGGTTTTAATCGCTATTCTATCCGGCCTTATATTAGGCCTCGTCATTACCTTTGGCATTTATACTGCCAATCGTTCCATTGAAAAGCAAAAAAATGCCAAAAAAGCTCAAGAAACTCCCTTGCCTGCATCTCCTTCTCCAAGCCTTAGCCAAAAAACTTTAACTATCACTTCTCCGGAAAATTACGATTTAATTAATCAAAGAGAGCTAACTCTTGAAGGTCTTGCTTGGCCTGAAGCTGTTATTGCTATCATTACTGAAAATAGTGAATTTTTTACTCAGGCAGACAATGAAGGCGACTTTACCTATAAGCTCAACTTAGTTAAAGGCTATAATGAAATCACTATTGTTGCCGCAGATGAACTTAATAATACTCAAACTCAAAATTTAATAGTTACCTATTCTACTAATAAAATTGAACTTGAAAACGAAGAAACAGAAGAATGAAAAAAACTTTCTTAATTATCTCCATTTTTATTGCCCTCACTTTTCTGGGTTCTTCAGTACTGGCTGAACAAGAATCTTCTCCTGGATCAGATTTAACTGACAAAATCAAAAAGCGCCTTCAGGAAACTGCTGAAGAAGGCATTCAAACTGCTAAAAAGGAAATAGAGGAAAAAACCAATCGTCCTAAGAAAAAAGCTTTTATCGGCAATGTTGACTCAGTTTCTGATGTAACTATCAGTCTTATTTACAAAGATCAAAAATATGTCATCAATTACAATGACTCTACTGTTTTTGAAAAATCAACAGGAAGCAAAAAATTAGACCCAGATGATATTAAGGCAGAAGACTTTCTTATTGCCATGGGATTTGTTGCAGCAGGCGATCAACCTCTTGACGCTAAACGCATTTTGCTAATCAAACAACCTACCTCTCCTAAATCCAGACAACTTTTAAACGGCAAAATTAAAGAAATTGATGGCAACAAAGTTTCTTTTGATTCCAAAACCATCACTATTTCCTCTAGAACTGATTTAACTATTAAAAGTATTGACAAACCAACTATTGACGATCTTCAATTAGAAGACAATTTATTTAGCTTAGTCATTCTTGATAAAAACGGCGATATAGATCAGGTTAAAAAAATCTTTGTTCTTCCCGGCAAAAACAATCCTGCCAGTCAAGAACCTACTAATGCCGAAGCCACTGAATCAGCCGAAACCGAAGAATAATCCCACCACTTTCCACCTCTAAGGTGGAAAGTAATATATCTGGTATAATCATAAATTCCGTTGTATTATAAATTAACACTTATGGCATCAAAAAATACAAAACTACAAACATTAAAAGGCTTTCGTGATTTCCTCCCAGAGGAAAAAAGAAAGCGGGATTTTGTATTGGAAAAAATCAAACAAACTTTTGAATTATTTGGTTTTGAACCAATAGAAACCCCTACCCTAGAATATGCTGAATTACTTCTTGGTAAATATGGCAAAGAGGCAGATAAACTAGTCTATTCCTTTACAGACCGCGGTGGCCGCCAAGTCGCTCTTCGTTATGATCAAACTGTCCCTCTCTCTAGAGTCTTAAATCAAAACCTTGTAGACAATCCAAAACTTCTCCGTCGTTATCAAATACAAAATGTTTTTAGGGCCGACAAACCTCAAAAAGGTCGCTATCGTGAATTTCTTCAATGTGATGCTGACATTATCAGTAATTGGAATCTTTTCGCTGATGCTGAAATATTAGCTTTATTCAATGCTATTTATCAAAATATTGGTTTTAAAAATTTAATTATTAAAGTTAATGATCGCCAATCTCTTTTTAGTTTGCTTGAAAAAGCTGGCGTTAATAAAACAAAATTGCTTATTGCTACTCGTCTTATCGATAAGTTAGATAAAAAAGATGAAAAAAATGTAGAAAAAGAGTTTTTAAAAACTGGTTTCAGTCAAACAACTACTACAAATATCTTTAAATTAATTAAAAAAGCTCCTCTTAGTAAAAATCTATTCAACATTCTGGAGACTGCTAAAAGACTAGGAGTATCTAACGAAACATTTAAATATGAACCAACTTTAGCCAGAGGATTAGATTATTATACTGGCTTAATATTTGAAGGCTTTATCCCAAACTACGACGCCGGCTCTATTGGTGGTGGTGGCCGCTACGATAAATTAATTTCTCAATTAACAGGTTGCGAAATTAAGGCAGTTGGTTTTGGATTAGGCTTTGACCGCACTGTTGAGGCCGCTGAACAAGCCAAATTAATCCCTCAATTTACTACCAACACTAAAATTCTAGTTACTGTCTTTGAAGGTGTAGATTTTGCCAAAAGCCTTGAAGCAGTCAAAAAACTAAGAAGTAAAAGTATCAATACAGAACTTGTAACCGAAGCAAAAGCAGATTTTAATAGTCAACTCGGATACGCCAATAAAAAACAAATTCCTTTCGTACTTATCATCGGGCCTGACGAAGTCAAAGCTGATAAAGTCACTTTAAAAAATATGAAAACCGGCGATCAGCAAACTATTGCTTTAGATCAAGCTATTCAAAAAC
>Ga0209976_10002460_pt1 | contig 10546 bp, 13 predicted proteins | sample SumtaG_FD_182806 | JGI IMG/M metagenome (GOLD analysis project Ga0209976, IMG submission 182806) | Deep subsurface microbial communities from Indian Ocean to uncover new lineages of life (NeLLi) - Sumatra_00157 metaG (SPAdes) (version 2) | ecosystem: Environmental > Aquatic > Marine > Oceanic >... | reverse complement strand
TTAAACCACGTTCCTCAAAAAAAAGGAGTAATGAAATTTATCTAATAGGATTCCAGAAGAAGTAATTATATATCTTTTAAGTTTGCTTTTATTTCCTCAAAATTTATATCATATTCTGTTCCATTTAAGGCAATTTCAACCCACTCTGTTAACCATGGACAGTGGAAAGGGTTAAACTGGTCCATATTAGTATCATTACACTTACTCCGAAACGGACAGATAAAGCATGGTTGCCTTGAAAACATATTCCATATAAAATCTTTTTGATTTTTATCAATTTTAACTTCTTTAACTTCTACATCGAGTTCTTCGATAGATAAGATATGTTTCGTCCAAGAGGCTTCAACTAACTCTCTTTTAATTCTAATTTTTGATTGTAAGGCTAACACATCTAAAATCTCATCCAGATCATTCGACTTTTTATCATAGAGATTTAAAAGATCATTAAAATAAATCTCATTTTCACGGTTTATAATATTTAAAATTTTCTTCTCATCATTATGTAAAGCGCGATTAAATGTCTTTTTCTTTTCCTCTATTCTTTCAATTCTTCTCTCAACTTCAGATTTTTCATCAGAAGAACCTTCTATTCGTTCTTTTATTTTACATTTATGACGGGATAAATATGCAAAACTTTTACCGCAATAAGGACAAGTCTCTTTTTTCTTCTTGGTGATAAATTATACACCTCGTATGTATTTACAGGTATCTCAAATGTGGAAATGTATGGGTTTTTAAACTGATTATTACTATATGAATCTAAAAATTTCAGTAGTATGATATAAATTTTATGATTATTTTTAAATTAATTTTTCGGTTTTCATTAGAATGTTTTTAGTTATCTTTTTATTATTATTTACTCATTTTTTTTAAATCAATAAACCTTATGACATTTAAATGAGTATCCATGAAATTTTGGAAATTAAAAAACACCAAATTATTGATCATACTGAACTTGAGTCTTTATCAAGAAATAAAAAACACACACAGATAATCTTACCTTTAGGTCCTAGGAACTTTGATTACGTTTTAGAAGGAGGTTTTTACTCAGGAAAAAAATATGTTATTTTTGGTCCAAACAAAACGGGTAAAACTCAGTTATGTCACCAATTATGTGTTCAGGCTTATAAACAGCTCCATAAAAATTTCAACTCAAAGAATATTAAATTCATTTACTATCTTGATACAGAAAACACCTTTCGGCCCGAAAGAATTGAAGAACTATTAGATTTTTCTGAGTTTGAGATTGAACGCGTATTAAAAAGTATTCTCATATCTAAAATTATGAGTAATTCCGTCCTTCTTCTTGCGTTAAAAGATTTTGAAAAAATTATGTTAAAAGACTCAGGAGGAATATTGATTATTGATACTATTAATAATCATTATAGGTCTGATTTAAGTAATAAAAAAATTGTATTTCATAGAGTTAAAGATAAATTTTTAAGTGTTTTAAAAAAAATTGATGAACTTACTAATAAGTTTAATCTTATTACCATAATGACGTCTCAAGTCTCTACTAACTTCGCAAGAGATGCCTTAATTCGAGAGTTACCTGTGGGATATCAATTTTTAAATCACTACGTTTCAGAATACATTTACTTGAGCAAAAATAATATGGATAAAAATTTTGCTCACTTAGTAAATTCATTAAATCATCCAGAAAAAAAGGTTCTTTATAGTATTACATCAAAAGGGATTCAGGATTATAAGATTTGAAAAATCAAGTTTTAACTAATTCAAAAAAATCTTCTACTGAAATATAATTGAATTGATTAGTAAGAAATTTAGAGTTAACAAAAAATAAATCATTATGTATTTTTTTACTTATCCAAGCTATTAATTTAACAGCAAATTCAAGCTTTTTTATCTTAATTTGGCTCCCTTCCTGATTATGTTCTATATTTAATTTAGAATATTTCCCCACAATATTTTTAAAATCCATTCCAATAAGAAATATTTTCTGGAATGGATTCATTAGGCTGCGTAAAAAAAATAAAATTCTATCTCCATCCGTAAATCCTCCTGGATTAATAACATTACTTAATGGTTCAACTTGCGTTGTTCCTATGACATTTTGAAAATTTATTATTTCATTTTCAAATTGACTGATTTTTTCGAGATTATCCCCATGAGCATGTATGATATTAAAACTCGAATAATTGAACTCATTTTTAGTAATACCATCTAAGTCTGTAAAAATCGCATCATTTTGAATGTATTTTTCTCTTAATAGTAAAGATGCTCCATCTGCAGCTAAATTAGTGAATTTATCAAAGAAAGTCTTCCCCCTTTCTTTTATAATTATATTGACTGTTTCTTCTAATGATGGCCCACACCCATAAATCATGATTGATGGTTTTAATAAGATTCTTTCTCTAAATAATTTTAGAATATTGTCAATTTTCCATGTATTAGTCTTTTTCTCTAAAATACTTGATAGAAGATCACGTGATTTCAAATCCTTCTGATAGTCAAATTTGAACTCTTCCCTAATATGAAAATACCAATCCTTAAATTCGCGAAAAAAATTTAACTCATCCTTAAGGGTAGAACTCATCTTATTTAAATTGGCTAAATTGATAACTGAATAATAAAATTTTATATTATTATCTTAATTAAATAAAAACATACTATTTAATTCAATATTATTATAATTCACAAATTAATTAAAAAGGAGTTAGAAAAAAATGGCAAAATGGTTTACTAAAACACATCAATGGTTTGATGACGGTACAAAGATGGTTGGAATTACTCCTTTCGCTGCAGAGCAGCTTGGAGAAATTAGTTTTGTTGATGTAGAAGGTCTTGAAGGAGCAGACCTCGAACAAGTTAAAATGGATGGGGATGAGCCAACAAGTGATCCTATCGATTGCACTGTCGAATCAAGTAAAGCAGTTGGCGACATCTATTCACCAGTAAGTGGTTCCGTGATAGAAATTAATTCAGATTTGATGGATGAGCCCGAAAAAATTAATGAAGATGCTCTTGCATCCTGGCTTTATAAAATTGAACCATCAAATTGGGACTCTGAAAAAGGTAATTTGATTGACGAAGCTGCTTATAAGGCATTGATTGGATAGAATCTATAATTAACTATTACTTATTTTCTTATTTTTAAAATCCCTTTTCTTTTTTTTCTTTTCGCGAGATCAAATCTTACGATTAGAACTCGAGATCTTGAATTAGATAAAAACTTGAGAGGATATTAATAAGTTTATATAGATTATAATGAGATTTACAAAGTAACCTAAATTTATTTTACTATTTATTGAGTAAGCACTCCTGTTTTTACAGCGATGATATATTGGAGTGCAATAAAGGTTATGAATATAGTTAACACACCTATAGTTAAAATCGATGCCGCCATTTTTCGATTATAAACATATTTTGATGCTTGATACAGAAATATAAATCCGATTGAGCTTAATAGAATTAAAATTGAAGCTACAATACTCTCAATAATAAAAGCTTCATTAATACTAGTAAAAATAAAAATAGGATCTCCCCCCTGGGTTGCTCCTAATGCGGGAGGGTCTCTAACAAGTAAATAAGCTATTCCCGTTTGAAGAACAAATAAAGCCGCGAATACTACTATTAGACTTAATGCTCTTGAAGGCATCGGGAGAGAAAGTTGAGGTAGTTTAAATTTCGGAAAGTTAATTTTTGGTTTTCTTATAACTCTTCCAAAAATCCAAGGAGTTTTATTTTTGAATTTCTCAAATATTGTCTCAGAACCTATAACTTCTTCTTTTTTATATTCCACTTCTTTGACTTTTTTCCTTGGTTGTTCTTGCATAATCCACTATAAATGCATTATTCATAGCAATATAATAATTTTTTCAATTACTTCTAAACCAACTTAATATCTTAACATGATATCTCCTAGTAAAGCTATCAAAAAATTCCAAATTTTCTCGACTGACTGTACCGATATTCGTTCATCAGGTGAGTGAGCACCAAAATTTTTCGGACCGATTGAAATCATTTCCATATACGGAAATTTCTTCTTAAAAATTCCACATTCCAAACCAGCATGAATTGCTTTTACTTCAATTTCTTTCTTATAAAGTTCTCTATACGCATCTCTTGTCAATGCTAAAATTTTAGAGTTAAAATTGGGAGTCCAGCCAGGATAATCACTGTTAATTATAATCTCAACTTCTAAATCCATTAATTTAAATAACGATTTAGTTTTCTCCCATATTGCGATTTTAAAATATTTACTAAGACTTCTCTGACTTATTTTAATTTCAATTTTATCCTTTCCTGTCTTTATTATACCTAAATTTGATGATGTAAAGACTAAACCTTTAATTTGTGGATGCAATGAAAGCACCCCATTTGGAATAGTATATAAAATATCTAGAATATTATCTTGAATGGTTTTTGTAAAAACCTCAGTGCTTTCATAACCTTTGATTCTTTCAATCGAAACATTGAGCGTAGGTTCAATACCCTCAAAAATCACTTTAATATCCAAAACTAACTCTTTAATAAACTCTTCCAATCCAGAACAATCCGCTTCTTTAATAAATAAAAGTGCATTTGCTTCTCTAGGTATGGCATTGGTTCTATTACCACCAGTTATAGCGTTTATTTTTATTACAAATTCTTTATTTAATTTCCAAAGTATTTGTCCTATGAGTTTTAATGCATTTCCCCTTCCTAAATGAATGTCCACCCCGGAATGGCCTCCCAACAAACCAGAAACTAAGATTTTTATCGGAATTAGGTTTTCTTCCTTTTTTACGTTAAAAGTGTCGTTTTTAACGTGAAAAAAACTCACCCTTCCCCCAGCACAACCGATAGTAACAGCATCCTCGTCTTCAGCATCTAGGTTGATAAGAAAATTTCCCTCAATTAGATCATCGTCAATTTTGAATGCTCCTCTTAATCCCATTTCTTCATCAACTGTAAATAATAAATCAAATCCAAGTGATCCAAAGTTTAATTCTCTGTTATGAATCTTTTTCATTATTGTTAATAAGTAACAAATTCCGACGCCATTATCTGCCCCTAGCGTAGTCCCATCAGCGGAAACCCATATTTCATCCTCGATTTTTACAATTTTTAATTTTAATGGATCCCTATAGAAGTCATGAATAATCCCTGCATTTTTGTCACAAACCATATCCATATGACATTGTAAGACAGCTTTATGCTTTTGCTTTTCATTTGCGGGGATTCTAACAACAAGGTTTCCCGCACCATCCACCTTAGTTTCAAAACCTAAACTTTCCGCTTCTTCCTTTATGTAAATTCTTACCTTTTCTTCATGTTCTGAACATCTAGGGATTTTAGTAATTTGTTCGAAATATTCCCAAAATTCGGAAGGTTGTCCTAAATCTACTAATTTTGACAATTGAATCCTTTCTAATCAAAATATATATATTAATTATTTTATAATAATAATAAAATAACACTAAATTCCTTTTAATATTATTTAAAGGCTGGTCACATGAGTTTAAAAGATATATATTCAGAAGTTAAGAAACGTAAAATGGAAGCATTGAATAAAAAAGATATTGTGAAGGCTGTAGAAAAACATGGTAAAATCCTTGCTGTAAGGGGAAGATATGAAAAACCCAGAAAAATTGTTGAACATATGTATGCTGCAATGAAGAAAGTTGTAAGAGAAAAAGAATTCATGAAAGAGAACCTATCACAATATGATGTTCTTCTGATAGGGTGCCCTGGGAGCGACATTCCGAAAGCATCTCATCAAAAAGTAAAAGATTTTGTAATGAATGGAGGGTGGTTGATAACTACAGATTGGGCACTTAAAAGTATTATCGAAACTATTTTTCCCGGATATATAAGATGGAACAGGGCAAAAACTGCTGATGCAGTTGTTCCTTGCCAAATCTTACAACCAGATCATCCCTTTTTAGATGGGGTTTTAAGTGAAATTCAGCAAAGTAAGTGGCAAAAGCAATCAGCAAAAAATACTAAAAAAAAAGAATTTCGCTGGTGGCTAGAGATAAAATCTTTCCCTATTCAAGTTATCAATCATGAAGCAGTCAGGGTATTGATCAATTCGTGGGAACTCCAAAATAAATGGGGAGAATCTCCTGTACTTGTAGAATTTGATTTCGGAAAAAGGGGAGGACGAATAATTCACATGATAAGTCATACACATCTACAAAAGGGTGGAGCTAAAGGTAAATATGCATCGGCACTTATTCTTACCAATATTTTAGATGAAAAAATATCCCAAAAGATGGGAATTTCAAAATCCCCCGCAAAAGGATATGTATCCAATTGGGAAACTCCTCAAACTCCGGATCAACAACCCTACATTCAACCAACTGCTCAAATTCAACAGAATAATTATTTAACTCCTTCATCTAACGGGGGTGGGTTAACAGGAACTTCGCAAATAATTGAAGTAGATTCTAATGATCCTAGTTTTTCCTACGCAAGTAAATGTGCTTACTGTGGATATGATTTTACTGAACACACGGGAAAAATCTACATGTGTCAAGCTTGTAAAGTTCCTTACCATGAAAGCTGTATTAATATGCAAATAAATGAAGGAATATGTAAAAATTGTAATAGAATACTTTTATGGTAATTTCCTCACTAATTTTTGATTCAATCTCATTTATTTCTACAACATTTTAATTTCCAATTGGAGATTTTAGAATAAAATTAATAAGAAAAAATAGAAAAAAGTAAATTGTATTTACCGATTCCGAAACACTAGTTCTCAATTATTTCTATAGCTTCATCGGGACATTGTGTTTCACACGCCCGACATCCAACACAGTCTTCTCGGTTCTCATCTATAACATTTACTTTTCCACCCTCGGGCTCCCCAAAACATTCAGAAGGGCATACTTCATAACATGTACCGCAACCTGTGCAAGCGTCTAAATTTAGCTTAATATCAAAATCCATTTTTTGTTTACCTCTTTAACTTTCTCATTGATTATTTTAGAATAATCCTATTTTTGATAATAGTATAAAAAATATAAATTTCGGTTTTATTCTGTAATGCTTGATTAAAATTTAAATAAAAAAAATAAAATTAAAATTTTTATTTATTCAGCTTCTTCTTCTGCTGCTAACTCCTGCTCAAGCTCTTCTAAGGGCACCGGAGCGGGGGTGGTTAGCATGCTATATCCAATCCAAATTGCAATGACTGAAATCAAAACTACAAGAAGCCAGATGGGTAACACAGTGAATAGTCTCCAATCGAGCCAGTCAATACCAAAAATTTGTATCCAAGAGTCCCATTCCCCTGTGGCTGGAGCCCAAATTGTAGTAAACAATAAATCCAAAATTGAGCCCATTGTGTAAATCACTGCTATCGCAAGCCCAAGAATTATAACAAGGGCACCAATTAATTTATCTCTAGCCATATTAAAAACCTTTTACAACTGTTTATTTATTTTGTTTGATGATTTAGTATTAAGATTGTTATTTGCTTAATATTATTGTTTAAAAAATGATTTAATTAAAACCATTCGATCAAACACTATTTGATCGGAAATAAAATATGTAGATCATTCACATATAAACCATATAGAAATAATTAAATTCGCAATTGAATCCTAATATTGGGTCTACGTTATGAGTAAAAACCTACCTTATGTATTAATAATTGGTTCTAGCAATATGGATCTAAATATCTATTCTGACCGATTTCCAGATCTCGGTGAAACTATTACTGGAGGAACATTTGAACAATATTTAGGCGGTAAGGGTGCAAATCAATCTGTTGCAGCTGTGAGATCAGGGGCAAAAACTGTGTTTATTGGAAAAATAGGAGAGGATTCTTTTGGAGATCAGATGATTTCTAGCTTAACTAAAGAAGGGATAAATACTAGTTTTGTAATTAGAGATCCTAATGAAAAGAGTGGTGTTGCTTTCATAATGATCAATGATAATGGAGAGAATAAGATAACTGTAGCTCCTGGGGCAAATTTTAAATTAACTACGGAAGAAATAAAGTCAAATGCAGAAATTATAAAAAATTCCTATTGTTTAATTGTCCAAATGGAGATTCCTATGAAAATAATTAAAGAAATATTTAACATAGCTACAGCAGGTAATGTTATTAAAATTCTTAATCCTGCTCCTCTAAAGCCAATACCTCTTGAAGTTCTTGAAAAAGTAGATATTATTATCCCTAATGAAGGAGAAATTTATCGATTATATTCCTATTTAACTAAAGAGGAGTTATCAGTAGGGAAAAAGCAAGATATTGTGAAAGCATCAAAAGCTCTAACTAATTTGGGAATAAAATGTGTAATAACTACTTTAGGTAGTCGGGGAAGTATTATCTATTTAGGCCCGGAAGACAAAGTTATTGAAGTACCCACACCAATGGTTAATGCAATTGATACAGTTGGAGCAGGAGATGGCTTTATTGGGGTGTTTGCAAGCTTCCTGAGTAAGGGTGAGAAAATTGAAAACGCTGTGAAATATGCAACGATCGCTGCCTCTATTGCTGTTACAAGGAAGGGCGCCCAAGATTCAATGCCCTATTTAAATGAAATCAAGAAGAAAATGAAAGAATTTAACATTTTATAGAATTTAAGGGAGATCTTGATTTGATTAAAGAGATTATATCTTCTGAAAGAAGTACATCATTAAGGAAGAACGATTCAAGTGTATTATTACTGGAAATTAAAATGAGTAAATTTCAAAAAGTTTTCATTTTAAACGGTGATTCGTTTTTAATTGAAGAAATTTCTAACCAAATATTAACGGTAAGGCCAAAAAACTACTATATGATAATAAATAATGGTGATAGCTCAATTGAAATAAAGTACAATCAAGATATTTCTCGGCATAAGATAATCTATGATCCCTATAAACACGAAAATTCAAAAAAAATCAACCTTACACCAGAATTATTTGTAGAAAGGTATAATGTTCCTAAAAGTTATATTGATACACTTCCAAAGTGGTATAGTTTCAAATTTACTTATCCTGATTACAATTTGATTTTTGTACGGCCAGAATTTGGGATATCTATCCAAACTCACGAATATAGAGATGAATTTTGGGAAATTTTAGAAGGAAATCCTATTATTATTAATGGAAATAAAGTATATTATTTTGTAGAAAATGGGACCAAATTTAAAAGCCAAAGGAATTCCTTTCATTCTGTAATAAACCCAAATAAAGAAGTAGATAAATTTATACTCATCAAGGAAAGATGGGAAGGAAAATTTGATGAAAATGATATAAAACGTGTCTTTAACCCAAATCAATATCGTTAATGTATTTAACGGTTTGAACTCACTTATTAAGAGACTTGCTGTTATTTGAAGATTTGAGATTCTATGGAGATTTACATCTAAGACTTATAAGTTTTATGATTTTCACCTACTCAACCTAAAAGTTAAAATTTAAGGTAATACTAAAATGCTTACCGTATGAATTTAGATTAGAAAAAAATAACTGAATAATATTAAAGAATAAAGCAGATTGGTTAAAAAATGGCTCCGGATGAACAGTCTAAGGAAGAAAAACCAGAAGAAGTAGAAGAAGAGTCAAATAATGAATCAAAAAAAGATTTAGCTTCAGAGAAATCGGAAGAGGTAGACATTAAGGTAGATAAAGAAGAAGATTCTGACACAGAAGAAGATTTAGATACACAAAAAGAGCTAGATCGATTACGATTTCATTACCGAGGATATACGCTCGAAGAACTCAAGAAAATGAATATGGACCAATTTATTCAATTATTACCCGCAAGAGCGAGAAGATCTTTAAAACGAGGATTACCACCAAGACAGAAGAAATTGCTTGAACGACTAAGAAGGGCTTACCGTGCCAAAAAACGTGGAAAAGATCTGTTAACAAGAACACACGTGCGTGATATGATCTGTTTCCCAGAAATGGTAGGGCTAAAAATTGGGATCTACAATGGAAAGTCCTTTGAAATCGTCAATATAAAACCTGAGATGATTGGTCATTATTTCGGGGAGTTTTCATTAACACGAAAACGTGTTTCTCACGGTTCACCGGGAATAGGTGCCACCAGAAGTTCTAAGTATGTTCCATTAAAGTAAAGTAAATTAAAAAATGAGATGAAAATTTATGCCTAACTGGGGTTATTCATTTATAGAACAAAAATATAATACAGAAAGGCTCGCAAAAGCATCTGGGAGAGATTTAAGAATCAAACCCAAACATGCAAGGGAGATTTGTGCTGTAATAAATGGGATGCGAGTTGAACAAGCTAAAGAATTTCTTGAAAAAGTTATTCAATTAAAGCAATCAGTACCTTTTAGACGACATAAGAAAAAACTCGCTCACCGTAAAGACTTAAAACAATATAAATGGTATGCTGGAAGATATCCTCAAAAAGCATCAGCTAGAATTTATGAAGTTCTCTCTGCGGCTGAATCTAATGGGGAATATAAAGGTTTAGACATTGAAATGTGTCGCATTATTCATGCTGCCGCGCATAGAGGGAGAATTATTAAAAGATATATTGAACGTGCTCGGGGTAGATCAACCGCATATAATAGAACCCTTACCCATGTTGAGATAGTTATTTATGAATTTCCAAGTTAAGTGATATAAA
>Ga0209976_10002458_pt1 | contig 10547 bp, 13 predicted proteins | sample SumtaG_FD_182806 | JGI IMG/M metagenome (GOLD analysis project Ga0209976, IMG submission 182806) | Deep subsurface microbial communities from Indian Ocean to uncover new lineages of life (NeLLi) - Sumatra_00157 metaG (SPAdes) (version 2) | ecosystem: Environmental > Aquatic > Marine > Oceanic >... | reverse complement strand
GAAGCTTATTCTATTTTAAATTAACACAAAACTCTAAAAAGGAAGTGAAAAAATCATGCAAGAAGTAGAAAATGTGTATCAAAATGCATATTATAGAGATAAATGTTTCAAAGGTTTATTTATTCATGATATTTCAAATTTATTCCAAATTATCAGTAATTCTATAGAACTCTGTGAATCACTGTTAAAAGATGGAGTAGAAACTGAGAATATCATGGAGTATTTCGGAATGATTGCACAACAATTAAACCGAGGTAAAAAGTTAATTAGAAATGTTAGAAATCTTTCAGAATTGGAAGAATATAAAATGCCTTTAGCACCTGTGGAAGTGTTTTCTAAGTTAAGAAGTGCGATTAATTTTACTCGTATTGGTTTTCCTAAAAAGGGTATTGATATTAAGGTTATCTCTGATTACGGAAACCTTTACGCTATGGCAAATGAGCTTTTGAGTGAAGTATTTGAAAATATAATCATAAACTCTATTAATTTCAATAAAAATAAAGTTGTTCAGATAGAAGTAATAATTTCTGTGATTGATATTCATTTTAAGAATTATGTAAAGATCGAGCTCAAAGACAATGGCATAGGTATCGATGACGCTAGAAAAGAGTTAATCTTCCAAGAAACTCATATGAAAAGCAGGCATTCTAAAGGTATGGGAATTGGGCTATCATTAGTTGCTAATTTGATAGAATTATACGGTGGAAATATTTGGGTTGAAAATCGTATAAGGGGAGATTCGACAAAGGGTAGCAATTTCATAATCTTAATTCCGTTAGTAAAAAAAAGAAGGGTGATGTTTTAATGACAAATAGTTATGAAAATATAAAACCAGATAAAAAAAAGGAGGGTGATGTTTAATGACAAATAGTTATGAAAATATAAAACCAGGTAAAAATAAGAAGGATATAAAATGGTATACTTATGTAGATTCTTTTCTTGACTCCAAATTACACGATTTCATGGAGGAATATAAGATAAACAACCAAGCAAAAATCATAAGAAATTGCGTGAATTATTGTATTGATTATTTAAATGCTATATCTCAGAAGAAATCACATGACGATCCTCAAAAGTATGATGAAATCGAACTTGATAATTTAATCAAGAAGGCAATTAACGGATACGAAATCGGTAATAGCTTTCACGAAGAATTAAAGCAAAAACTTTCGCCCCTTAAATTATCGCTTTTAATGTTAAATAATTATATCGAGGAGAAAGAAAAACTCTTAGATGGTATACAGAATGCAATAAGCGCTTTAGATGAGTTAGAATTTTCTGTGAAGCAACATTTTGAAGAACCTAAACTAATCAGATATATAAAAAAATTTGATATTTTATATATTGAAGATAATGAATTAGAACGAAAAACAGTTGACACCTATTTTAAGAGAAAAGGCGTGGATATCAAATCTGTAGAAACTTCTGAAGAGGGACTTGACATTTTGAAAGTTTCTACTCCTCAAGCCTTTTTATTAGATATAGATTTAAGAACTAGCAATATTGATGGAGCGAAATTGTGCCAAATGCTAAAATCTAAGGAGTTTTATAAAGCCATTCCAATAATTTTGATATCTGCTGTTGTTTCAAAAAAAGAAAAAAAAGAGATATTAAAAATTACAGAAGCAGATGATATAATTATTAAGCCTATTGACAAACTAGCAGATTTAGATGTTCTATTAAAATACTTAAAATAGGTCCTTCCTAAAATATTTTTTTTTAAATAACTAAATTTTTTTAATTTTTTAAGCTCTCCTAATTGGATAGTAAAAATTGTCGATTTCATTAATTCTTAATTGAGATTTTATATGATATCTGACATTTATTAATAATTTTATATCAGATTCCGATAAATATTTGATAAAGCAAAAATAAAAGCTGCGAAAAATTATAAATATATAAAAACGTAGAATTTTAATGATTCAGGCATCTTGCTACTTCTAAAACATTTTAAAAAAAATTTAAATTTTAAACCTTTATTATAAATATTAATATATATATAATATATTTGTATACTTGAGGTATATTAATATGTCGGTTGTAAAAATACAAAATAAGAAAGCATTGGAACAGTTACAAGCTAGATTAACACTTAGACTAGGGAGAAAACCTACTCAGATAGAAATACTTGATTATTGTTTAATATTAGCAAATGATAATTTTGAAAAATTAGTAGAATTAGTGAGTAACATGCCAGTTTTAAGTCTTGAAAAATCTAGGCAAATTATCGAAGCGAGAAATAAACTCAAAAATGTAATCTATGATGAAGAAGCTACATTTACCTGTAGAGATGATGAAGATATTTATACTGAATAATTCAGTTTAATGGTGAGAATAATGGGGGTTTTTCTTGATACTGGGTTTTACTTGGGATTGTGTCATCCTAAAGATCAACATGCTGAAGAAAGTGAAAAAATATTGAAATTACTTAGTGGGGGGGAGCATGGATTAGTATACAGTTCCAATCTTATAATAAGTGAAGTCACAACTTTAGCAGCTGTGCGTTCTAATAATAATATCAATGTATTAAATCATCTAGCAAATTTAATTTGGGGAAAACAAAAAATTGCCACAATTTTGCATTTTGAATTGTATTTAGAATCTGAAACATGGGAATTATTTAAGAAAATAAATACCATCGATTTGAAAGACTCAAGACCAATAAGTTTTGTTGATGTATCATCAATTATTTTATGTCAACACCATCAAATTGATAAGATTGTAAGTTTTGATCCACATTTCGATAGATTTTTGGAAAAAATCAAAATTCTCCGTATCACTGGCTAATATACATTTTCTCATAGTAAGATGATAAATTCCTTAATACCATGAATTTTTAATCTATCAAAAGGAATTACCCCTCCTGAAAAATAAGTTCCTATATATTGCTAGTTTTGAAGAGATATAATAGCTGTCATTTACTATATTATAATGACAATTATAAAAATGAAAATACAAATGACTGAAAAAATTACTCAAAAAGTCTCATCAAATGGAAGGATTGTAATACCAAAAGAATGGAGAGACAAGTTAGCTATTGAAGATAAAAATGAGGTTGAGATGGAATTGATGGAAGATAAGACCATTTTAATCAAAAAAAAGACACATCCTCTTGAGATTGAAGATAATTTATTTGAAGATGTGCCTCCATTTACAGAGGAAGAGTTAGATCAAGCAAAAAAATCGTTATTTCCTAGTGAGGAATAATCAAAAAATTGATGGTTCTTGATATAAAATGATAGAAAAGGCAGTAATTGATGCTCAGGTTTTATTTTATTTCCATTATAACTATCAAAAAATTCCCCCAATACTCCAACAATTGAAAAAAAAAGTAATAAATGGAGAAATAACAGTAATCCTACCTACAATTGCAATCGCAGAATTACTTTGGAAAATGAGAAAAGCTGGGAAAACAAGCGCATTTGAGGAGGCTCTCAATCGATGGGAAAGCTCAGAAAATATCATTATCGATGATTTTAATACGACAATCATTAAATTGATGGTAAAAAATGCTAAAAGTCACGAATTGCACGATGAAATCATCGCTATGACGTGTAAAAAGCACGATACGAACATTATTTACTCCAATGATAAAAAATTTAAAGAAATGTTCAATTTACAACTAAGATCTTGGTAGTAGAGGATTGCGTTTTATTTCTCCCTCTATAACATTTATTCATAAGAAGTTGATTGGATTTTTAAACACACTACTTATTCCAGATCATTCATATAAAAGAAATATTAGGAGAAATATACAAGGCAGAGTTAGCAATAAAGAAAAATGCTATAAATGTTTTATGTCAACACCATCAAATTGATAAGATTGTAAGTTTTGATCCACATTTCGATAGATTTTTGGAAAAAATCAAAATTCTCCGTATTATGAGTTGATTTTCTCATAGTCAGATGATAAATTCCTTAATAACATATTTTCAATCTATCAAAAGGAATACAGTATCCTTGTAAATCTTAATTCCAAAAGAAAGAAATTATGTTTAAAAAAATGATGTTAAATTCATTTGCCAATTGACAAATCAGCAGATTTAGATGTTCTACTAAAAAATCTAAAATTGATCCTTCCTAAAATATTTTTAAAGTAATTAACAGTACAATATTTATCAACATACATAATAAATTTCTCAGAAATGAACTAAATTTTATAAATAAATGAAAAAAAAGAATGAAATAGTTTAGAATTATTCTGGTGTCGCTCGTTTTTTCATAAATATATAGACAACGGTTATAACGGCGACTCCCCCGACTATCGATATAACAACAATAGTTATTATTACACCCGGGTCTAAACCGCTTGGAACGCTCTTGATTACAGTCACACTTTCAGACGCTTCATTCCCAGCAAGATCTCTGGCATAGAACGTAATGGTAACATTTCCTTGGTCTAAGGCAGTCCAAGCTGTTTGGTTGAAAACAGTATTATTTATAAAAGCAAAAGTAGTTAATCCACCATCAAAAGAATACCACATAAGATCTAAATTATTCTCAGTGACAGTTATATTGAACAGTGGTGCATTTTTGCCAAATCGATCTCCTTCTGCAGGTGAATTGATGATGATAATTGGAGCTACAATGTCTTTTATGATATCAACCTCCGCAGAATCAATATTTCCTAGTATGTCACTCGCATAAAATGTAATTGTAATAGCACCATCAGCCATGGCATCCCACGCAGATTGATTAATTATCCCGTTTTCTGTAAATGTGTAGTTATGTAATCCTCCATCCAGCGTATACCACATCGTATCCAAATTAACCCCGGTGATTGTTACACTAAAATTTGGAGCAACGCTACTAAATCCATCTCCCTCAGAAGGAGAATTAATCGTTATAGAGATGGCAGCTATGGGTAAATAATCTATACTTCCCGCAGAAGCATTTATATATGTATATGGTATATCTACAATTCCGTCACTATCATTATCGGGGCCTGTATGATTGTCCCAGTAATTGCCAATTGTAATACTGTTCCATTTGTTATCAGTTCCATTATCCATGGCATGCTTTCCATTTTTTAGAAAGAAGTTCTCATGAATGGCATTATTATCGCAACTAATCCTATATTAATTCCATAAGTGTTATCGCTTAGCGTGTTTCCCGAAATGGTGTTATTATCGTTATTATCTTCCAAATATATCCCAGAGTAGTCGTTATCATTTAGAGTGTTTCCTGAGAGGGTATTATAATTGCAATGCCTATTTAAATGTATTCCATCTTCCCCATTTCCATTTGCTAAATTTCCCGAAATCGTATTTCTATCGCAATAATCTAAATCCATCCCATAGGCGTCGTTATCGTTTGCGGTGTTTCCCGAGATCGTATTATTATGGCAATTGTTAGTAAAAGATATCCCGGTATAGGTATTGTTACATGCGGTGTTTCCCGAGATGGTGTTATTATTACTTCTATATAATCTTATCCCTGTATTTTGAGATGATGTCTCATTATTGCATGCGGTGTTTCCCGAAATAATGTTATTATCACTATGATCTAACAATATCCCTTCATTGTCGTTATCGTTTGCGGTGTTTCCCGTAATATTATTGTAGTCACAGTAGTATGAAAATATCCCGTTCTGAGAGTTTTCATTTAAGGTGTTTCCCGAGATGGTGTTATTGTCACAGTTATCTAATCTTATCCCTGTATTTTGAGATGATGTCTCATTATTGCATACGGTGTTTCCCGAGATCGTATTATTAACGCAACCACTTTTTAAATATATCCCAGAGTCGGCGTTATCGTTTGCGGTGTTTCCCGAAATCGTATTATTATCGCAATTATTTATCTGTATCCCATAAAAGGTGTTACTATTTGCTGTGTTTCCCGAAATCGTGTTATTATCGCAATTGGCCCACAAACTTATTCCGTTTTCGTTGTTATCGTTTGCGGTGTTTCCCTTGATAACATTACCATTACAGCGATCTAATAATAAAATCCCGATATCTTGGTTTGATGTACCAATATTACTTGCGGTGTTTCCCGAAATGGTGTTATTATGACATTTATTATAAAAATATATCCCGTAATCAATGTTATCGTTTGCGGTGTTTCCCGAAATCGTATTATTATCACAATTTTGATATAAAAATATCCCATACACATTATTATCGTTTGCGGTGTTGTTAAAGATGGTGTTATTCTTGCAAACATAGTTCAAGTATATTCCATTCCCAAAGTTATTAGAACAGTTATTGTTTGTTAAGGTTCCGTTATTGGTGTTTTCCAATTTGATTCCCCCATAATCATAATTAAGTCCCGTGTCGTACACTGTGCAATTTCTGATGATAAAATAATCGGTATCTGAATTTTCTATAAAAATTCCACTCCCAGTACCACCACCATCAACCGTAACATTTTCAATTACGTAAGGTTCTTGCCACGTGCCTGAACCATAACACCAATCATAGTTAGATTCGGTCGTCGTCCAATTATCATCAACATGTATGAACGATCTACTATACCCTCCCGATGCTTTCGGATTTATAATGTTAGTTTTTTGACCATCGCCGAAATCAAGCTTAATATTAGGCAAAAACACGAAGCCCATTACTAAAACAAGTAAGACGATTATGTTTTTTTTATTAGATTTCATTTTATTTTTCCTTAAAATTATTGTTAACTAATATGATGATAGTGAATTATTTAATCCTTTTGTATGGAAAAAGTTTAAAAATGCTCTCAAGAACGACTAAAAAGGCTAATATTTAAACAAATAGATTAAATTTGAATAAATTTGTGGAAAACATATTACTTTACTTTTTTTTTTGCTATAAAATTCATAAAAATAGATTGAAAGCATGTTTATATGTTTATAATCTTTAATTGAGAAACTCGTTGATAATGATTGACATTATCTGTTGCTAACTCAGCACCATGTTCCAATGTAACTGCTGCAATATAGATATCATTTAACTCGATCATTTGTCCTTTTTTTTGTAAATCTGAATATATACTAGCTGCGATATATGAACTTTTAATTGAAAGAGGAAGAACAGGAAATTGTTGTATTAAACTTTTTATTGCTTTCATATTTTGATCATATTTTTTGGAGATTTCTGCTCCTAAAAATAGTTCAAAAGCAGTAATTGTGGTGAAAGCTATTGATTTGTCCTTTAAAAAATCTTTCCATTGCTCTCCGCGATTCTTCCTTCGCAAAATATTAACAAGAATATCTGTATCAAGAAAAATCAATCAAATTTCCTCTTTTTTCCATTAAATGGGATTAGATTACGCTTAATTTCTTCCTGAATTTCCTTATATTCTTGATCGTTTATATCCCATAAACCAAAAAAAGCTTCTAATTTTTGACCATTTACCTGCATTGCTAATCTTCTTAATAATTCTGAAAAACTTTCATCTTGCTTTTTTAATAATTTTAAAAGCTGATAAACATCTTCTGTTATTGTAATAGTTTTTGAAACCATAATAAATGTATGTTTAACTATATATTTAAATATATGTTGAATGGAGAAGAATGTTAAGTATACATTCCTTCAGGAGGAGGTTTATAGTATGGAGTTCTATAGTAGTTCGCATAGATTTGTCTTAACATTTCTCTAAATCGAGCAGAGTTATATTTCCAAAGCAAATCGCTTAAATCAATGTTTTTTGGATTGTATCCTGCTTGGTCATAAATTTTCCTTCTTTGGGGATCGCTTAATGTATCGTAGGCTTGGTGAAGTTGGATAAATTTCTCCTTAGCTTTGGGATCGGTTTTATTAAGGTCGGGATGATATTTTTTTGCTAGTTTCCGATAAGCCAGTTTAATTTCTTCCTCGGAAGCGTCTTTTTCTACTTCGAGAATTTTATAGAAATCCTTATTCTTTGCCATTTTAGAGGTTATTCTTTTTTCTTTTGTATAAGAAGAAAATGAGGAAATATAAACTTAAGTTCGATTTATTATTGAATATTTCTTCTTATAATTTTAAATCTAAAGGTACTAATCGGAAAGGAATTAATTTTTATAAGCCCTCCTGAAATACCGGAACCTTGCAACTTCTGCTGCGAAAAGAGCAGTTTTAATATTTTAAAAAAAAAGTTTAGATTTGATTTTTATTCAGTTTTTTCTTGGTTCTATTAAGGATTGCGATTAAACTAACAATAGTAATCAAAGTAATAATAGTATAACCAGGTATAAATGGTCCATTGTCATCGTCATCATCGTCATCATCGCCATCATCAGGAGGTGGAGGTATTTTTCTTATAAGAGCATCTCTATAATTCATATTACTAATACTATCATTAGCATAGAATCTAATCGATACATCTCCGTCGTTTAAACTGTTCCATAAAGTCTCATTAATTTTAACTGAAGTACCTGTAAAAAATATATTTTGAGACCACTCTGTTCCATTATTTACAGAGTACCAAGTTTTATCAATCGGAGATTGATCAGTAATTGTAATTGAGAATGTTGGAGCGGTAGTATGATTGGAGGAATCATTAGGTGAATTGATAATTATAACTGGTCCTAAATCATCCCCATCAGACCATATTGGAAAATTATCTTGACTGTTAGCTGACCCCGTAATATTAGTATAGGGAATATCACCAATACCATCATCATTAGCATCGACAGCTCCGGCACCCATTGTCAAGTAATCATCCCAATAATTCCCTATTGAGCCATCATCCCATATATTATCATTGAAATTCATATTATCTTCGGCGTGAATTCCGTTATTTTTAAAAATATTTTGATAAAAAGCGTTATTATCGTTCCCAAAATCATAGATTAAAATTCCTTTAATACAGTCTGTAATTAAATTCTTAGTTACGATGTTATATGTGACATACATGTCATGAAAGGCTATTCCGTGAGAATTGTTTATAATTTTATTATCTGAGATTGTGTTATTTCCTGCCCATTCCGAAAGAAAAATTCCTGTACTAGAACAGTTGATAATTTCATTTCCAATTATATCATTATCTATAGAACCATCTATTGACATACCCTGAGAATTGTTAAATAAAATATTCTCAGAGATAGTATTATTATTAGCACCTGAAACTATCAGACCAGTGTTATGATGCTGTATAGTATTATTGAAAATTATATTATAATCACCTTTAATATAAATAGCCGCATCATTATTCGTTATTTTATTGTGTGTTATTGTATTATTATTACATTGATTTCCATTATATATTCCAACATAATTAGTGTGTTCTACTATGTTATTTGAAATACTATTATTGATACATTGATTGTCTAAATAAATTCCAAGATTACTATTATTTGAACAATTATTTTTAATTATTGTCCCGTTTTCGGTATTGGATAACTTAATTGCAGCAGCACCCACTACGTTAGGTACATGATAAATCGAGCAATTTCTGATGATGAAATAATCGTTTTTAGAATTTTCTATTATAATTCCACTTCCCGTAGGTGCATCAATAGTGGCATTTTCAATTATATAAGGATCGTTCCAAGTACCCGACCCGGTACACCACAAATAATCATCTACTGTATCAGACCAATTCCCAGGAATGCTCCCGTCAATATGAATGAATGATGGAGTATAATCCCCTGATCCTTTTATATTAACTACATTAAGGTTATTTTTATTGCTGAAATTAAAGTTATAATTAAGAACTATAGGAAAAACGAGGAAAATTACTAATAAGAACGCTAAATTTTTTGTTTTAGTTTTCATATTCTTTTTTGTAAATTTTATTTCAATAGATAAGGTTAGTATAAACATGTATATAATGATATTGATCTATTCTTTTCCCCTTACATCTTTATAAATGTAGATTAACCTTAAAATTAAGCGATATATCGAGGTTTTAAAAAGATGAGCCGAAATTTGCACTAAAACTTGATATTAAATTATTTAATATCAGATTTATTATCTCTAATAGAAAAACTCTTATTACTCAGGAATAATAATTGAAATATCTTCTTTAATTCGATCCAAAACTATCTCAGTTCTGACCTCCTCAACTCCAGGGAGGTTGCGGAATTTTTCAATAAGACCCATAGAATCTTAATACTAATAAAACTATATTTTATCCTTCTAAGGAATAATAATCGTTGTATCTTCTTTTATTCGATCTAATACGATTTGGGTCTTAATTTCTTCAACACCGGGAAGATTTCGCAATTTCTCAATTAGAATCATCGAATCTTCGTGGTCCATACATTTGGCCATGATAAACAAGGGATATTCCCCCGTGACTACATACGCATACTTTATCTTTTCCATACTTTCAATCTCTTTTTTAACCAGTTCTAACGGCTTTGTAGCATTTATCCTAAGAGATACCATCACCATTTCTCGGTATCCTAATTGACGGCAATCGATCAAAGCAACATATTTTTTTATTAATTCTTTTTCAAGCCTTTGAATTCGACCCCTTATCGCTGTAGCGCTTTTATCAGTTTTTTCAGCTATTTCTCTAATTGTAATTTTTGCATCCTCTTGTAATAATTCAAGAATTAATTTATCTGTACTATCAACAACCGTATTATTTACCACCATGAAATCACTCTACATTTTATCGCCTTAAGTCTTATTAACATAATT
>Ga0209976_10002457_pt1 | contig 10549 bp, 11 predicted proteins | sample SumtaG_FD_182806 | JGI IMG/M metagenome (GOLD analysis project Ga0209976, IMG submission 182806) | Deep subsurface microbial communities from Indian Ocean to uncover new lineages of life (NeLLi) - Sumatra_00157 metaG (SPAdes) (version 2) | ecosystem: Environmental > Aquatic > Marine > Oceanic >... | reverse complement strand
CGGCATCATTTATAATGGGGAAAAAGTATATACTACAAATGCCCCTAAAGCGGATTATCTCTGTTGTTATGGGGTATATGATGAGAAACATCCTCGTCAGACAATGGTACAATCTATGATAAAACGGGAATTCGGATTTGAAACGAGAAGACTCAAAATATCATCCGTGCCCAGAGTTCATATCGCACATACTATTATGAATAATGTTAAAGTCCCTAAAGAATATATTTTAGCGGATGATGGAGATGGGTATGTAAGATTATTTGAAGGTTTGGTTCCTGAACGCTTAGGTATAATGGCATAAACAATAATGAAGCGATTTCCGCTCCATGCCTTAAATGGGTTCAGGAATAGGTATATGCTGGGGAGGTCTCATCTATGGCATAATTTATACAAATTTACGCAAACAATTCGGTCAGGAAGTAATTAAATTTCAAGGCGTTGGCTTCGGTTTAGCCGATCTATTATCTAAAGCAACAGCTGCCACATCATTAGCCCTACAAGCCGCCACAATATTCGACGAGAAAATATTATTTGCAGAAAAACCAAGTAAAGCCGCAGAAAAATGGGTAGCCGGGGTTTCCTCACAGGGCAAATACTTAGTAACTAAACTCACTCATGAGATTTGTTATGAAGTCCAACAGCTAATGGGAGGAATAAGTGTAACTGACAATACTCCCTTGGATGAGTATGTTAATACATCTAAGATAGAAGAAGTTATCGGAGGTGCCCGCAACATACAATTATTTATTATCCAGAATTTACTAAGAAGGTATAAAAATATACTTTAAAAATAGTTTTTTTTATTTTTCTTATTTTTTCTAACTTAAGGCTTTAAGATGTAATAGAGGGAAATAATTAGAAATTTTGCCACCAAGATGTTTCAATTTCATAATCTTCTTGTGAAATTGGATATTTATTACTAAGATTATCTAAGTTATTTCTGGCATATTTAGCTAATTCCCTAAGTCTATTTAATTCCGCATCGTTATTATAAGCTCTCTTCATTATTCCTATGGCATTATTAAAGTTTTCTAAATAATATCCATAATAACCCATAAAGTAAGAAAATTCATTGTTAGTTAATATTTTGACATTTTCTTTAAAGGGAAGGTTATTATTTTTTAGCATTTCTTTAGTATTATCAGAATTAAGTGCTATAATAAATAATTTTCTATTGAAACCTTGGTAACCCTTTTTACATTTACCAATTAAAACCTTTTTTCTAATTGATGTGGTGTAATCAATACTAGTACTATCAAAAGTAGAGTTTATTAAAATATTATCTACAGAAGTAAAAATTCCATTAAGTCGATTAAGCATAATTTCATAAAATCCTTTCTTATTATGATCCAAAGTAAATGATATAAAAATATCTTCCAAAATCCAGTGAATACACTTTCCAATAAGATATTGTCTTTCTGAATTATCATTATAATAATCATTTAACCAATTTTTAAAGTTCCATCCATTTTCATCAAATAGAAAAAACAATCTATTACGTATTGTTGTTGGATCAGGACTTTCACCTGTTCTTTCATCCAAATAATCACTAATGGCACTACAATTTCCTAATTCTTCATATAATGATTTCCATTCTAATACTGCCTCATCATCATAAATTCCTATCTTTTTATAACATTTAATCCATTCATCAAAATCATCTTCGGTAGATATGAACTCTTCCATTATTCTTTTTTTAATATTTTTAGGATCTGGAGATACGCCAATTTCACGATTTAAGTAATTACTTACTGCAAAAAAACTACCTAGTTTTTCATATAGGTCTATCCATAGTCTAACATCTGAATTTTTATATTTATAGCGACCAAGATGATAATTTTCTTCCCATTGTTCAAAATCCCAATCCTCCCTATAAGCCATTTCAGTTATATATTTTTTAATTGTATGATGGTCAACTGATGTTAGAGTTTCAACGGATCGATATGATCCTGATTTCTCAAATAATTTTTTCCATTCTTTCGCATCTCTAATTGAGTAATGAGGTAAAAATTGACCCATATTTCGTTTTTTATAAACATTTCTCCATTCATTGAAATCTCGCTCCTCCAGTTCAAATAATTTTTTAATTCTTCCGATTATAGTCGTAAAATCGGGTGCTTTTTTGTATTTCTGTTTTAAAAATTTAGCAACTTCTGGAAAACTCCCAATTTCCTTATATAAATGTTCCCAAATCCTAACTTCAGAATCTTCATATTGTTGAGTCTTTTGAAAACTCTTATATTGTTTTTCCCATCTATCAAAATTTACACCTTCACTTTTAAATTTCTTTTCTAATTCCTTTTTAATAGTTTTTCGATTGATTTTAATTCCTTGCATTTCTAGTTCTCTTTTTACTCCTCTAAAACTACCAATCATTTCATATTGTAATTTACATATTTCAAGTGTTTCATCCGAATATTGATTATTTAAAGCCACTTTCTGTTTAACATTACTCTTTTGATTATCTGGAATGTTAATTTTATTTTTTTGTTCCTTATCGCTAAGATTTTCATCAATTAATCTGATTAACTTCTTCCCACACCCTTGACAGTAAGATATCTTTTCTCTAATGTCAGAAATTTTTTGAACTTCTTCATTAGTTATACTCCACCCACAGTCCCTACAATAATATAGTGAAAATGAATGTTTAATTTCTTCAGACATAATAAACCTTTTATGAATTTAAACTAATTAATAACTCATATTATTCAAAATATTTAAACAAAAAATAGTAATGGACTGAAAAAGAATAATAGTTTATTATCCCGAATTTATTTAGAAGATATCAAAATATTCTCTAAATTTCTTTCTTTCTTTATACTATGAATTCACTAATTTTATGAATCATTTTATATTTACCGAAATCTGATCATTTAACGCAAATATGTTCAAAATTAAAAAAAAGTTGAGAATAAAAACTCAATTATATTTAAATGTGTTTTTTAGGTTCTCTCTATTTTTAAAAATTAATAAAAAAAAGTAAACCGAAATTAAGAAAACTACACATGAGAGTCCAAATTGAGCGGAATAAACCACTAACTCTGCTCCAGTATAAGCTCGCATCAGATTAGATGCAAAAATGTCAATACTTAGGTATACAAAATTTACCACAAGTAAAAGCAAGGAAATCATACTTATTTTTACCCCTCGATAGTTCGACTTTTTTAATAGTAGAAAACTAAAAAATTTGCATAATCCCGTTATTATTAATATTATTAAAAAAATTGACGAAGATAAAGTATATTTATAAAATCCTTGATTGATATAAATATAAACATAAAGATCTATAAGTAAAAAACTTCCAAGAGCAATAAAGCCTAACCCAAGAATGAATTCCACAATTCTTAAATATCTTAAAAATTTATTCGGAGATTTTATTTCACGCAAGTTATAATCGTAATTTTTTACTATGTTATATTTATATATTTTTTTTTAGGTTCTCTCTATTTTTAAAAATTAATAAAAAAAAGTAAACCGAAACTAAGAAGACAATACACGAGAGTACAAATAGACTAAAAGAAGCCATAAAATGTAGTCCAGTAAGTACTCGAGTTAGATCAACTACAAAAATAAAAATACTTGAATATAAAAAATTTGATGCGAGTAAAAGCAAGGATATCATGCTTAATTTCAATCCACGTTGATTTGATTTTTTTAACAATATAAAACTTACAATTTTACATAAACCCGTTATTATTAATATAATTCTAAATATTGTTGAGACAACGGTAAATTCATAAAAACCACGATTTATATAAAGATAAACATAAAGGTTTATGAGTAGAAGACTTCCAATAATGATCAATCCTAATCCAAGGATGAACTCTACAGTTTTTAATTGTCTTAAAAACTTATTCGGAGATTTAATTTCAAACATACCAATAATTGTAATAATTTTTAATAATTACCTTTTTTTGTTTTTTAAAAATCCTCACAATTCATCAAGTTTTTTCTGAGGATTCTTTAAAACTTTTCCAAATAGTATTTCTTTATTCTTTTGAACAAATTTCCATCCAAATCCGGCCACTTCCTTGAGAGGTCCTTTTATTTCTTTAGGGTTTCCCGTCCTAGTATATAGAATTTCTGTCTTACTTATAGCTTTCATCACACTAAATGGAGTTTTAAATCTTTTGATTAAAGCTTTAGCCTTTTTTGGACCTATATCCACAAAACCCTCAACTATAAACGTTCTCCTATCCTCCACAGACATTCCTTTCCTTTGTATATCTACAAAGCCTTCAATTATATAAGTTCTTCTATCTTCCACAGACAAACATACCCTTAATATTAATACATGCGGAATCGTTTGAATCTTTATAGTTTGGTTTTCTTAAATTAATTCAGCTATAGAAGCTGAATCAATAATAAAATTGACTCTTTATATCATATAAATTTTTTTATCTTGTTATATTCTATCCATTTTTCATCAAGATCATCTACTTTTTTGATTTGTAGTTCTGAGAAATTTATGTTCAAATCCTTGGCATAAGATCTTAAAGAATATAAAAACTTAGATCGTTTTTTTTTTTTAAAAATTAAAAAAGAAAGTCTTATACTTCCCGATTCCTCTCGTCCAAGAAAGTTAACTTTGTATTCATTATGTTTAAATTTCATTAGTTCAATTTTTTCAATATTGCTCCAAATATATTGTAAGTATAATTTATTTTGAAGGTACATATTAATTTCATTATTTGAGATTAAAATTCGGACTTTATAAAATGGTTTAATTGATTTGAGATAGGCAAATATTAGAGGTAGAAATATTAGATCAACGAATAATATAAAACCTATAAGAAAAACTATATCAATTTTACCAACCATTATTAAAGGTAATATTAAAGCATAAAAAATAGGAAAGAAACCATTTATGAAAAAAACCATTGCAACTAAACTGTATAAAGTACTTTTATAATAATTTATGCTTGAATCTTCAATTTCTATTTCTTTCAGATTATTCATCATGGTCTTCTCCTTTTTCAATACAAGGCTAAAAACTTATACATAAACTTCGACACCGTTTCTTTTTAAAATTCTTAGGATTTCAGAATCCTGACTAATTTTATTTCTTTTTAGATTTATTTCTTTAAGAGATTTCAAGTTCACTATTGAATCTGGGAGTTTTTCTAACTTATTCCTTTCCAGATCAAGTTTTTCAAGGGATTTAAGGTTTCCAATTGATTCGGGGAGTGATTTTAATTTACAGGCCCACAAATCAATAAGTTTTAAATTTATTAAATTTTCTATTGAATCAGGGAGCGATGTAAATTTACCTTGAAAAATATAAAGTTCCTTTAATGATTTAAGTTTACATATGCAGTCTGGAAAAGATTTTATCCAATTAAAACCTAAAAATTCAAGAGAATCAATGGAACATATCGCTTCTGGAAGAATTTTAAACTTTGCCTCAAAAAGCCATAGTTCTTTGAGGTGATTTAGATTTTTTATTGAATCGGGGATTATTTTTAAACTATGAGTAAAGCCTACATCAAGTATCCTTAATAATTTTAAGTTCTCAATTGAGGGTTGCAGGGCTTCTATTGAGGTGTAACTTAAATTCAACTCTTCAAGCGATTTTAAGCTATAAATAGCATCAGGTAATTCAGTTAAAAAGTTTCTTTCTAGATTTAGAATTTGTAGTGAAGATAAACCTCTTAGAGTCTCTGGAATTTCTTTCATTTTACATGCAATAATTCCAATTCCTGAAACTTTATTATCTTGTATTGAAAACTCCATTTTAGCAGTCCAATCCCTACTACTGGTAGTTTGAGATATTTTATCAACAAGAGAAAAATTTTTTTTTACTAAAGTTTCTAGTTCTTTTAGAACCTTAACTTCAGACTGAGGTAGTTTTGCCCCCCTAAATAAAATCAATTGATCTATTTCCTCCACACTTTATATTTAATTTTCGTCCTTTTCTTATTTAAATACAATAAGTAGAGAAATATAAATCTAGTAGTAATAAATTAATTGTATTAAACATATGTTTTAATGCTTCAAGCGAATGACCGATAAATGAATTGTTAGATAAATATAAAATTAATTAATTAATTAATCTGCCTTTATAAGTTTAGTAAAATTTGTTTGGATATGTGTTCTTCAGACATATTATAATTTTCTTAATTACATCGTAAGACAGAAATAATTCTAATTTTTTAGTCTTACTCAACAATTTGACATTAATCTTTTTCTTAGTGTACGAAAATTTAATTATTTCAATTATTAGTCTTATCAAAGCATTAAAATAATTTTTTAAAGCTTTATTATAGCGTGGCTTATTGAGAAGCCAGTTTATTAACAATATATCTAATTCTTCAATTTTCCATTTTAACCATTGAAATATCTGATATTGATAAATATTAGGGAACTTATCATAAATAAACTCAAAAATTAAATTACAGATGGTCTCCCTTAAATTTTGAGGAAATCGAATTATTGTATTATTTTTATTAATAAAAATTTTTTTAATTTTGGTTTGTTTTAACCAGCAATCAACATCAATACCTTTATGGTTTAAATATTGCTTTATATGAGCACTTATAGTTTCCTCATCAGGGAGAGGTGTTACTTTTTGGTCCATTAAAAAATCTTTAATGTATTTGAAAGATCCTAATTTTTGATATAGATATGTAAAATATTTAGCATCCTTTTCATTATATACATATTTCTTCAAAATTAATGCTTTATTAATGGCATCTTCGATTGTTGCAAAATTAATTTCACATTTATATTCTGTACACAGATTTTTTAGATATTTAGCATTTTTTTTAGTATATAGAAGTTTTTTTCTTCTCGGGAAATCATTTTTAATACGATTCTCTATTTTTTCAACCATTTCTTTAGAATTGTTAAGATAAATTAATTGGGTTCCGATATATTCTCGCCTAAATCTATCTTTCCATTTTTCAGGATTGATTACATCCAGAAATTTTTTTACAGATTTTTTTTGAGAAATTATTACTCTATATTTTATAAGTAATTTTCCTGTCTTTTGCGAAATCTTTTTCATTTTTACAATTTTTGGATTTGAACTTATTCCTAATGTAAAACACATAGTTTTAAAGTCTTTAATAAGGTTCAAGGATGCATTAGTAAAGCTTAATTCGATCCTCTTATGACTTTTTCTAACATACACAGAGCCATCGGTATCGAATAAACCCTTTAAACAAGAAATTACTAGCGGACTATATTTTATCTTCCATTCTTTCTGATGATTTTTAATCCAAATTAAGTTTTTATTAATTAAATCTGGTATTGAAACTTGATTCTTTACTTTATTTCCTGTTTTAAGTCCTATTAATTTTAATTGTTCAACTAATGATTTACTATTAATGTAAAGAGTAATTCCCTTTCCTTTTTTGTATGTATCCAATTTTGGTTTTACTCCAAATAGTTTCCGAATTAATGCAATAACATATTTTACATATTCGTCCTCATCAATTTTATTTAGAGCTATTTTTAATGTATAATGACTATTTGTAAGAGTTGGTTCATAAAGACTACCGTCCCCTAATATAATTCCAATCATTTCTGCTAGTTTAGTATTTATTTCTAAATTATAAATTATCTTCCCAACTTCCATTTTATGACATATTCTTTTCCCAAGCAGTTTTTGTAGTTTTTTAAAAACTTCCTTATCCATTGTACTATCATTATAATACACATTTTCAAAACTAGAACCAATTTTTTCTCTAAGCTTTTGAAAAGTATAACCTTTTATTTTTAAATCTTGCCAAACTTTTTTAATTTCATTTCTAGTAATTCTAATTTTTTGTTCTCTTTCATAAAATAATTTTTTCCCCTCTTTCAAATGGGAATTTCTATTTTTTATCTTTTTCTTTAGATTTTCACTGTTAAACATTTATATCCTTAAATGCTTTTATAGACTCCAATTAGATTTTTTATTACTTTTTAATATAGAGTGTGTTGATTTAGTAATTTTCTGAAAGCTTAAATGTAAGCTCAACAAAATAAATAGTAACGGGATTCTATATTTAAAGAACTCCAAATTAATTATTTTATTTTAATAAAAAAATCGGAGATATATAATAATGACATCTGAAGAATTGAGAGATGAAAAAGTTAAAAAAATTGGATTAGATCTTCAACAAAAAATGGATGAGGCTTTTGATAAATTTGAACAAGTAAAGGATTTAATACCTATATTAGAAAAATATTTAGATCTTTTTGACGAAAAAATAACTCCCATGTATGAATTAGCAAAAAAGACTAAGGATTTTTTAGAAAAATTCATTTTTACCACCACTATATTTGGTCAAGCTGAAAATATTGTTCCATTCTTACGAAGGTTTACAGAAAAAAAAGAAAATATAGGTAATATGTCAATTTAAAGAAAAAATTTGACCTATGATCTTAAAACCTCTGTAATCGTTTGAGTCTTTATAGTTTGGCAGTCTTCTTCTCTAAACAAAATTAATTTCAATATTATTCTTTATTTATATAAATTTTAATCATAACATTTCATAGTTGTTTAAAATGCCAATTTATCAAATATATTTTTTAACGGAGATCAAAAAAACCGATAATATTAAACAAATGAGTGAAAGAAAACAACATGTAAATCATTTCAAATTTCATCAATCTTTTTCTGAGGGCTTTTCATGCTCTTTCCAAATAAAATCTCTTTATTTTTCTGAACAAATTTCCACCCAAAACCTTTCAACTCTTTAAGCGCCCCTTTAATATCTTTTGGTTTATTTGTTCTTGTATATGTAATTTCTGTTTCTTTAATTACTTTTAACACTTTATATGGTGTTTTGAATTTTTGGATTAAAGCTTTAGCTTTTTTAGGACCGATATCCACAAGACCTTCAATGATATATACTCTTCTGTCTTCAACATTCATCATTTTAGGTGCTTTTCTTGATAATAGAGGCATATCATCTTTTACTTGTTCTCTATATGCAATTCTTTCGATTACGATTGCGGTATCTTCTAAATTTCTCGTTGGAATTACAGCTATTCCCAATTTATAAGATATAAATGAGAGCGCTCCATAAATAGAAGAAATTTTCATCCCTGTATTTTCAAATACTTCATCGTTTAGGCCTTCCAGAATAAGAATCGGGTTTTCATAACTTTCTTTTAGTCTTAATAGTTGCTCAAATAAACGATTATCCATTATAGAAGCTATAAAATCGAACCCTTCTTTCCTTTCTATTGCCACATTCTTGGAAACAACTATATCTGCTATATCCAATTGTTTTGATTCATATTTTATTATATCTTTCTTCTTCTTGTCTAATAAGTCCTTTAATTTTCTTTCTCTATGATCCACGATGATATGAAGTAATTTATTATGATTTGTCATAGCATTTAAGAACTAAAATTTATTATTGTATAAGCATATTCAATTACTATTTTCTTTGCAATCTTTAAAAACAAAAAAATTTCTTGATTTTAAATCTACATTATATTATAGATATTAAACCTAATATAATTTAATCCTCTACGATTTGAATTTCTTGTTTTGCTTCAATTTTAAGTAAAGGCGGGAATAAAGGGCTGGTTTTTAAATATTTGATAAAATCCTTAGATTTATACAATTTATTATGAAATATTATGAATATCAAACAAATACCACCAACAATCTCTGTTGCTTGTACGATTGGATTTGTTAAAAGCGTATTAGTCCATAATGGTATTGGGTCATCAGTAACTACAATATCGTATTGAATAAATGGAAAAAAAAGAGGAATATCTGGCATATCTAATAATAGATGGAATAGCATTCCTATTAAAAAAGGAAAGGAAACTTCCTTATTGCCTTTGGTTATTAAAAGTAAAACAGAAAAACTAAGAAATACAAACAGTAAAGAATGAAAAAAGTAGCGACCACTTCCTAAACCTAAAAATAGAATGACCTTATCAATTATGTCTGGTAACATTGAACCAATAATTAAAGAAAGTCTATTTATTCGATAATTTTTCTTTAATCTAGGAATCTCAAATATAATCAGCGGAATTGCGATGTGAAATAGCGGAAAGATTGTTATCCTCTCTCTAAAACAAATTATAAATCAAGTGAATTAAATTAAGAAAATTAACTATCAAATATATAATTATCAAAACTACTATAATTTCGATAGATACTTCCAAAGATTTTTTAATTAAATATTTATAAGGGATGATTTTTTTTTCTTGTTGGAAATATCCTAATCTTCTGAAAATATCCATTATATTTACAGTCCCATATCCTTGAGAGATATTTTCATAATTCATATCAATGCTTACATTTTGGAATAATTTCCTTAAATCTTTATATGATAGATTTGGATTATTTTCTTTCAGTAACGCAACTATACCTGCTCCTAAAGCAGCAGAAATGCTAGTACCTGAAAATTGAATCCTTAGTTCATTTGATAAAGGAATATCTATTTTTGAACCTGGTAAACATATATCAGGCTTTAATCTTTCATCTAAAGTTGGACCTCTTCCACTATAATATGCAATTGTCATTTCCTTTGTAAGTGCTCCTATTGTTATAACCTTTTCAGCGGAAGCAGGACTCCCGATTGTGTATGATTCA
>Ga0209976_10002456_pt1 | contig 10549 bp, 9 predicted proteins | sample SumtaG_FD_182806 | JGI IMG/M metagenome (GOLD analysis project Ga0209976, IMG submission 182806) | Deep subsurface microbial communities from Indian Ocean to uncover new lineages of life (NeLLi) - Sumatra_00157 metaG (SPAdes) (version 2) | ecosystem: Environmental > Aquatic > Marine > Oceanic >... | reverse complement strand
GCTAGATGTTTCTAAATTTAGAATATTACTATGGCTATAATCAAGACCAACAATAACTTTATCTGGCAAATTTACTCCTTCCTCTTCATTTTGAATTTGAATAAAAAGAAAAAATCTCTTTTTATATCCCTTATAAGATATATCTCTCTTATTCCATAAATAAAATTATCTAATTTTTTCTCACAAATATATCTAAAACGGTATGATATAAATTTGGACCGTAGCTTTTTACAAATCTATGTGATTCTAGACTGCAATTAAACTGTTCTTCTTGGCAAATTTCCTCAAATTCTTTAAAAAGAGAAATGTACTCTTCTTTCTCGGCTACTCCTTCATAATGGAAAATTGTCCCTTCTTCCCTAGTTAAACTTAAGGCTTCTTTAATGTATTTTTTTGGAGCAGGAAAGACACCCATAATTACACGATCAGCCCTTATTCCGGATTTACTTAACTCTAAGACTTCCCTTTTACAATCTCCATTAATTGCTATTATTTTCTCTTCTAAATGGTTGATTTTTATATTTTCGAGTAATGTTTTGTATGATGTGGGATTAAGTTCAATGCTATAAATTTGCTCTACATCGGAGTGTTTTGCTATAGGTAATGAAAAATACCCCATACCCGCGAACATATCAACTACGATCTCCCCTTTCTTAACTAGTGTTGCTAAAAATCTTCGTTCATTAAGATTTCCTTGACTAAACATAATTTTTTTAATATTAAATCGGTATTTAATCCCATGTTCTTTATGCTCCACAATAGGATTATCCTCCCCAACAAGAAATTCAATATTCTCTGGTTCTCTAAATGATCCAATAACGCGACCTTTATTTACGTAGACACTCCTCATTTTAGGAAGTAGATCTAAATAAGCTTGACCAATTAATTTGTGTTTTTCCAATAATTTTGGATTTAATTTCAGAATAATAATATTTCCTAAAGTTTGGAAACCGCGTGGGAGAAGTGAAAGCTCTTCCACAGATAAAATATTGTTTAATTTTTCTGCTACTTTTTTTTTAAAGGTCATGGACTTTTCTTGAACTATTTTTCGATATTATTATGAATTATAATATTCTTTTAAATCAACCATCACTTTAAAAAGAAATAATAATTTAAATTGTAAATCAATCATAATATACTATTAATAGAAAATTTATCTAAAAATACTAATTTAGAAAATAGATTCAATAAATAAGTGAAAAATTATGCCGAGTTTAGAAGATTTTATAGTTGACGAAAATAAAGTTTGGTTCACAGAAGGCTATTGGCCAGAAGGCGTTCCAAAACAGTTGAAAGATGTTGAGGGAGTTAAAGTCACTCCAATGTGGGAGGGATATCTCCATTCAGCTGAGTTGTACGGAACATTGGAAAACGATATCTGTGTGTTTGTCTATAAATCATACATGGAGCGTGTGAAACTGAAAACTCTTTTTGAATATGCTAAGAGGTTTGGAACGTATCTTTCCGATAACTTGGGGATAAAACAAGGGGATGTAGTTGCGATTGATGTACCTAATTCAATCAACTTTGTAGTTGCTTATATGGGGTGCCAATATATTGGTGCGATCGCACAAGGAATTAATATGACTTATAAATCAATGGAACTACTACATTCCTTAAAAATGACTGATGCTAAGGTATTTGTTATGATGGATATGCTCTACATCGCTGGGCCTAAAGATGTACTACCTCAAACAAGTGTAAAACATGTAATTGCTACAAATTTTGCTGAATTTCTAACTGCTGATCAAGAAACTATTGAAGGATTAGGAATTCCAAGTGCGAAAGATAAAATACCTGATGAAACTGAAGATTATAAAGTACATTGGATGGGAGATATTATCAAAAATACAGAACCTAAAGATATCCAGGTAAATATCGACCCTTGGACAACTCCTGCTGTATACCTTATGACTGGCGGAACTACAGGATTACCTAAAGTTGCAATGCTTAGCCATGCGAATTTGGTGACTAACATATATATGATTAAGGAATGGGTCAAATTATCCCCAGGGATGATTACTATTGGAAGTATTCCATTTTTCCATTCTTTTGGGATGACGTGTGTAATGAAAAATTAAACTGGCTTGCCCAGAATTCATGAATGGCGCGTTATCCTTAGGTATGCAGATGATCCTTTTTCCAAGACCACCTACTGACGATGTGTTGTGTGAAACCATAAATAAATTGGACGCACCTCAGGGAATCATGTATACTGGGGTTGAGATGTTATTTAAAAGGCTAACAGATTTCGTACAAAGTATGGGAGTCGATGAGTTTAAAAACAAATATGATTTTTGGAAAAAATTAAAGTATGCTACTTCTGGTGCAGGACCATTACATGACTATGTGAGGATTCCATTTGAAGAAATCTTTTGTCCAATACGAGTAGGTTATGGACTAACAGAAACATCACCTATTCATAGCGTAGCTCCTTTCTGGGGTCAAACCAAAATAGGAAAATTAGGTCTCCCGATGCCTGGTGCAGATTGGGCTATTTTTGATTCAGAAAATTTTGAAGCAGGACCTATCTGTGATGGAACTAAGGAAAGAGGGGGTTTTGGACCTGAAAACTCCGGTGAGATTTGCGTTGCTGGCCCACATGTGATGATGGGATACTTAGGTACACAGAAAGAACAAGAAGATAACTTAAAAACATGGAATGGACAAAGATGGCTATTAACTGGTGATTTAGGTTTTATGGATGAGCATGGATGGGTAGAAATTCGAGATCGTAAGAAATCATTGATTAAAGTTTCTGGTCATTCTGTATTCCCTAAGGAAGTTGAGGATTTGTTGGGAAATCATGAAGCTATCGATGAAGTTGCTGTCGCAAGTCTACCAGATGAAAATACTGGGGAAAAGGTTAAAGCATGGATTACATTAAAGAAAGGTTTCAAAGTTGGGAAAAATATAGAGGTTGAAGACATAAAGAAATGGGCTTTAGACAATATGGCAAAGTGGAAAACACCTCGGTTGATTGAGGTTGTACGGAAGATGCCAGTCAGCATGACGGGGAAAGTTCAGAGACGTGAACTCCAAGAAAAGGATAAAGGTAAACTCAAAGAAGGAAAACCCATTAAAGGCTAGATCTCTTTTTTACAATCTAATTTTTTTTTAATTTATTTTTTTTATATCTGTCAAAAAGAATTAAAGAGACAATTTGTATAAGACAATGTTAAACTAAAGGTATAAAGCTTTAAATTTGGAAATTATTATTATTAGAAATAAAGATATTAAGGTTGATAAAAAAAATGTCACTCAAAAGTACAAGGGAATTTCTACTCCAGGAAAAATTTATCTCTATTCGGGATAAAGTAAAAGTAATGGGTCTTGATAAACAAGAATTGGGTATTTTCATAGCTAAAATATTATCTATTGGAAAAAACTATAGGCTTTATACAATGGAAGATCAAGAGAATCCAATTTTGACGGTAAAAGAAAAGGTTATCTCCCTTCGAAGTACATATTCCTTCTTTAAGGGACAAAAAGAAGATGAAAATCTAATAGGCAAGTTAAAGCAGAAGTTAATTTCAATCAAACCAAAATTTTGGTTCGAAGATCCTGAGGAAAATAAGTTATTCACAATGAAGGGAAATTTCTGGAAGTTAAAGTACAAGATCTTTCTTGAAGATAAGGTTATTGCTGAAATTAGTAAAAAACTATGGAAAATTAAGGATACTTATGGATTAAGAATGGATGAAAGTTTAGATGATGATAGTGCTATGTTAGTTCTTGGAATTGTAATAATGTTGCATCATGAAAAAGAGGAAGCAGAGCAGCGAAGACGCCGCCGTAGATAATAATTTTTTTTTATTTTTTATTCCATAGCAGCTCCACATTTAATACAGAATTTATGCTCCTCATCATGAATAAATAAACAATTAGGACATTTATATCCTTGAGAAGCTTCGGACTGCTCTGTACTAGCACCCGGTTTTATTAATGAAATCTTTTTTGGTCGAATAGAAGGTTTTGAAGTTACGGATTTAGATGCATATTTAGCTTTTGGATTAGCTTTTGTCCAATAACTATCAATTATCGTCCTTATCATTTCTTCACTATACCAATTCTTCGGTCCTGTCATTATGGATGTTCTTAATTTTTTTGTTATATTATTGTTTAAAAAAAGTTTTACTGTATGGAAATCTAGAAATGCTGAAGGAAAAAAAGAAATATCTTCTACATCGATGAAATTAATATATCCTGAAGAAAAACCTCCTTTCCAACTTATCCCCTCAGGAGTTATCTCAATCATTCTACCAAGGGATTTAATACCAGAATAAATTCCAACAATAATTGAAACAAAGAATGATATTCCCGCTATTACAGAATAAACAAGTATCGATATAGTTATAACAAAATATATTCCCAAAGGGATTAAGGTTATATTTATTAACCATATAACTACTGATATCCATATTTTTCCTTTAAATGTGAAACTAGTTCCCTTTTCTAAATCTTGTTTAAACGTCTCTTTACTGTATTCCTTAGGAAAACTCATTTATAATCATCCTTTTGATTTATTGGTTTTACTATAACTAAAATGAATCCATAATATAATTTAAATAATAATTTATTATACATTCATTTGTTTTTTAGTTTTATTTTCCTTTAATCATGTTAAAATTTCAATCGGGAACCACATTCAGGACAAAATTTAAGGGGAGCTTTTATTTTTTTTCCACAGTAGGGACAAAAAAAGTCTCCTTTTTTTCGTACTTGAGCCTCTTCTATAGTATCAATGAAGAAAATTTCTTTTTCTTTAATGGGCTTTCTCTGATATTTAATTGGTTCTACATCAAATTTTATAATCCAATCATTAACAGTCTTTTCCATTCCTGATTCCGTTCCAATTAAGGAATCTCCTAAATATTCAAAACAGACTCGAACATGAGTAATGTTCTGATTATTAGGATCTGATACAAATTTAAGATAAAACTCCTCTGATTGTTTTAAAGCACGCTTTCTGGACGCATTCATTATGGCATATTCCTTGGTTGAAAATGAAGATTTTTTTTTTATCCTCATTTTTTTTAGAGAATTCCAATATATTCTACTTTTTTGCCAAACTTCATCGAGATTATTGTTTAAAGAAAAATAACCATACCTAAGAATCATTTGTATTAGATCTCCTTTTTGGGTTGATTAGATTGAAATAACGATTTCATTAACTATAAGAAAACATAAGACAATAATAAAATTTGCATAGTCCAATATTTAAAAAAAGATGTGATTATTTTAAAATATTTTAATAATGAGTATTATATTATCTTTTTTCTCCGATATTCTGCATAATCACATATCTTTGCCAGGGCGTTAACTGGGCGGTCCCAGAATTGAAAAACTATTCCTCCGTGTTCTCTTATTTTTTTTGACCACTCATTCGCATAACTTTGAGGATTAATATATATTACAGGAATGGAGTACTTATGAGAGGTTTTTATTGTGGGTGGGATTAGAAATTTATCCATCTCTCCTATTCTATCTTTCATATCTTCTCTCACTTCTATATATTGAGAGATCCGTGTGTTTTTTTGTTCAGCGGATATCATATCTCCAAAACCCATAGCACCAAATATTATAATTATATCAACTTCTCCTGATTTCATTAACATTTTTGGAAAGTTGATATATAAATTAAAGATATTCATATCGAATGTTATATCGATAGGATTACTCCAGCTTGCAGTATGAGGCAGCATACTCTTAAATTTTGTTTGAAGTGCTTCTGAAAATTCAGGTACAATTAACCCTTTTCTTTCTGCGTTGTTTGCGATAAGAGCACCTGGCCCTCCTGAATGAGTTACTATCCCAATACGCTTTCCTTTAGGATATGGAAAATTTGGGGTTAAGAGTATAGATGAAATATCTAAGAATTCTTCAATATAATCCGTTTTTATAATACCCGTTTTTTTAATCATAGCATCAAAAATCTTGATATTTGCCCCGATTGAGCCGGTATGACTCTTGATAGCCCGATTTCCCGCTTTAGAACCTCCTCCATAGATAGTTATAATAGGTTTTTTTGGTGTAATCTCTTTTGCTAATTGTATAAACTTCTTTCCTCTTTTAATTTCTTCGATGTATAGCCCGATTACTTCAGTCTCATCATCATTTTTAAAATATTCTAAAAAATCTACTAAATCTATATTGGCTTCATTCCCTAATGATATCGATTTACCTGCTTTAAAGTCAGGATATTCAGGATCCAACCATAATTGACTTGCTAATGTTCCACTTTGAGAAGCTATTGAAAATTTACTCCGTTTTAACTGTTCCCCCCACATCATCAAATTGAACTTTCCGTCACCTTCTGGATAGATCCAGCTATTATATAGCCCTAAACAATTAGGGCCAGTAAATCTAATTCCGTAGTAATTAGCGATTTCGATTATTTCCTCAGTAAGTGTATTTGTTCGATCTCCTACAAGTTCTCTAAAGCCACCGGAAATTAACACAATTTTTTTGACCCCTTTCTCCCCACATTCTTTAAAAACTTGAGGAACCACATTAGGAGGTAATACAATGATCACCAAATCAGGTGTTTCTGGAACGTCAGCTATTCTCCTATAAGCTTTATAACTCAAAACTATATCTAATCTAAGATGTATAGGATAAACTTTACCCCTGAAATTAGAATTAATAATTCTGAGGAGGAGCATAGTCCCCATCGTTGTACCAAATGTGTTGTTGGCTCCGTAAATAGCTATGCTCTTTGGACGTAAGAAATCATGTAAAAAATGGTTTGACATGGCTTTTTTTTAACTTTTATTTGAGAATTATAGAATTTAAAACTAAATAGGAAAATAAAACCAAATTTTAAAACTTATTCAGTCGAAAGTTAGGCATTTGATTAGTAAAAATAATAAAAGAATAAAATTTAACCCTAATTAAAACAATTTCAAAAAAAGAAAATAAATTAAATGTGATAAAATGACAATAGAAACAAATATTACCAAAATGTTTGGTATCAAACACCCTATTTTTTCTGCTGCGATGGGACCTTTTTACACCACAGATCTTTGCGTTGCGGTAAGTGAAGCAGGAGGACTAGGTGTGTTATCTCACACATCTATAAAACGTGGCGCTAATATCGGTACCGGACCTTCTACAGGCGCAGCAGGATTAGGTGCTGATGCTGTTGAAGCAATGAAAGAGAACATGAAATTTGTTGTAGAACACACCGACAAACCATTTGGATTTAACATAAGAACTTCTAGAAATGAAATCCAGGCGCCTAAGCTATGCGCTGAAATTCCTAAATTTATCATGGAGAATCCAAAAATAAAAAAGCAGTGTATTTATGCTCTGACAAGTGCGGGCTCATCTAAAACATTACCTGCGAGTGAATCATTTAAAGCATTAAAAAAAGATTCTGAAATGAAACATTTTCATGTTGCACCCGCTTCATGGTTAGCGGATAAGTGTGTTGCATCTGGAGTAGATGGAATGGTTGTAACTGGTGGTGAGGGTGGAGGACACCAATCTTATGAGAAAGTAAGCACTTTAGTATTACTTCAACAAGTCCAGAAAAAACATCCCGATTTTCCAGTAATAGCTTGTGGGGGATTTGCTACGGGAGCAGGATTAGCTGCTGCCTTGGGTTTGGGTGCTGGTGGTATTGCTATGGGCTCACGTTTTATTGCAAGTAAGGACGCCGAATTTCATGAAAGTTATAAAGGGGTAGTACCTACATCTAAAGCTTCGGATACAATTTTGGTCACAGGTGCTTTAGGACCTATTCGTTTGTGGAAGAATGAATATAGTCTTCATCATGGACTTGTCGAAGATAAACAAGCGAAAATCGCTGAAGAACAAAAAATTACCTCGATGTCTCGTGAAGATATGATAAAAGAGTTTATTGCATCGGCTAATGCGTATATGGCGGCTTATAGAGGAGATGTGAAGTCAGGGGCAGTACTTTTAGGTCAGAGTATTGGTGTAATCGATAGTATTGAAAGTGTGTCTGATATAATCAATAATATTGTCTCAGAAGCTGAAGCATCAATAAAAAACGTTGCAGCAAATATCAAATAATTTTTTTTATCTTATTTCTTTTTTTTTTCCTCTAATTTTTATGAGTTTAAAACAAAAATAAAGACAAAATTGAAAATTTATATCAGGTTATTATTTATTTAGCCGACTGTAAGTTTTTCTCATTATTTTATAGATGTTTAGATATTCCTTGAAGAGGTTATCATAAATACTCCTGTTTTCTGGGTTGGGTGTAAACGTGTTTGAAATTTCAATATGTTTAGGGATATGGTCCCACTTAATATATCCGAGTCCAACAGATGCAATAAAAGCAGCTCCTCTAGCATTTGCTTGAATAGGATCCTTCACTTGTTTAATTTTTCTGTTTAAAACATCAGCAAAAATTTGACACCAAATATTACTTTGAGCTCCCCCGCCAATTATATTAAGTTCTGGCATAACAATATCTTTCTTTGTCATTCCAGGATTGGCTCTCATTTTCCCCTTTTGGATGAATTTCTCGACGTACATAAGGAGCCACTTAACATTATAAGCTACTCCTTCGAATATTGATCGAATTAAGTGTTCTCTAGACATTTCTAGCGATATATTATACAAACCTCCTCGAATCGTGTGATCATCTTCTGGAGCTCTCTCCCCTATTAACCAAGGAGTGAAAATTAGATTGTTAGATCCCGCCGGTACCGTTTCTACAATTCTATCAAATATTTTAAACACATCAGGAACTGCTTCTTCTTTTAGAAGTTCATCTTTATGATAGAGTATTTTATCCCTAAGAAAGGACAATGATCCCCCTGCCATATTCTGTTCGTTTGCTAAAATATACCTTCCCGGGATAGCTGATGGTACACTTGCCATATTGTGAGCAATATCCGTTTTCTTAAATGGTACATGACACCCAATCCAATCTGATGTTCCAATGTAAATATGACCATCATAATCTTGAATCGCTCCTGATCCTATATTGGCTGAAGGAACATCTGGAGCACCTACTACTACCTTTGTATCATTATTTAATCCTAATTCGTCTGCTACCTCTTTCGTAATAGAACCTAGTATCTCTGTTGAGTTATTAATATTTGAGGGAAACTTTGATGGATCCACTCTAAATAATTTCATCAACTTCTTGGAATATCTAACATTATTAATATCTCTAATATCTGTTATCCAATGTAGATGAATGGATACGTTCGATACAGCGAATTTGCCAGTTAATTTCAAATTAATATAATCTTGCGGTTCTAAGAACTTATAAGTATTTTCATATATATCAGGCAGTTCATTTTTTATCCATAATATATGAGCTATAGGGTCTTTTCCATGAAAAGCAGGACCTCCTCCTGACCTTTTCAAAAGTTTCAAGATTTTGAAGACAGGATAGCCCCCAACTTTAATTAAACCTTTAAATACTTGTGAAATATATTTGGCCCCACGTGTATCCATCCAAATAATAGAATTCATTAGATGATTTTTATCTTTATCTACCGCAACGGTTCCGCTCCACTGACTCGTATTGCAAACACCAACAATATCATCAACCGAAACTTTTCCATTATCAATGATTCGCTTGGATGTTTTGAGAATAGCCTTCCACCAATCATCTGGATTTTGTTCTGCTTCACCACCTTTTGAAACGTGTAATGGTACTTCCTCGTAGGCCCAGTCTATCACCTCACCATGAGTAGAAACTATAGCACTCTTTGGACCACCCGTACCATGATCTATTGCTAATATATATTTCGTTTGGGAATCAGACATATTTAATATTAATGTTGTTAATCTAAATAAAGATTTTTTTAGCTGAAATATTAACAATTTAAGAACTTCATACTAAGAATAAACTTCTTTTTTGATGTTACTATCTTTTAACTAATTTAGTTACAAAAAGTAAATCAAACATTGCGTTATCATGAGCAGTATGAATTATGAATTAATGAAATCAAAGATTGAAAATATTGTGAACCAACCAATCAGAAACTTTAAATCAGAAGAGTTAAAGGGGATAATTGAAAGATATCATAATAATCATCCAAAATCTAAGGAGGCATTTGATAGGGCACGGAAAATAATTCCTGGTGGCGTAGAGCATAACCTCGCTTTTAACCATCCCTTTCCATTAGCAAGTAAACGAGTTTATGATTGCTATATGGAGACTGTAGATGATGTTGTCATGACTGATTACTTAATGTGTGGAGGGCCGATAATCTTGGGTCACCAATACAAACCTTTAATTGATAAGGTCGTAGATGTGATTCAAAACATAGGTCCTTGCCATGGGATTACTCATGAATATGAATATCTTGCTTTAGAAGCACTACAAAAACATTTTCCATCTTGTGAAATAATCAGATGGCTGCAAAGCGGAACTGAAGCTGATATGTTAGCAATTAGAATTGCTAGAACATTTACTAATCGTAAGTGGGTGATTAAAATTGGTGGATCTTACCACGGTTGGTCAGATCAGCTCGTGTATGACATGCATGTGCCTGGTACTAAATTACTAGAATCACATGGAATCCCTAAAGCTGTATTTAAATGGATTGACTCCTGC
>Ga0209976_10002455_pt1 | contig 10551 bp, 16 predicted proteins | sample SumtaG_FD_182806 | JGI IMG/M metagenome (GOLD analysis project Ga0209976, IMG submission 182806) | Deep subsurface microbial communities from Indian Ocean to uncover new lineages of life (NeLLi) - Sumatra_00157 metaG (SPAdes) (version 2) | ecosystem: Environmental > Aquatic > Marine > Oceanic >... | reverse complement strand
AACCATCTTGAGGTCAGACCTCGAATTAAAGGTTGTATCAAAAAGGTCTGACCTCAAATTCCTCAAATTCATGAAAAAATACAAACCAACCACCCCATCAAGGAGAAAAATGACTTCAGTTGATTTTTCTGCTTTGACTAAGAAGAAACCGGAGAAAAAACTGACTAAGAAATTAGCCAGGAAATTTGGCCGCGGTCATCATGGTCGGATTACCACTCGTCATAAAGGCGGCGGTCATAAGAGAAAATATCGTTTAATTGATTTCAAGCGATTTGATAAAACAGGCGTTTCAGCCAAAGTAGTTTCCATTGAATATGACCCTAACCGCAGTTGCTTTATTGCTCTGCTAAATTATCTTGATGGAGAAAAAAGATATGTTTTAGCGCCAGCTGGTTTGAAGGCTGGCGACCAGATTATTTGTCAGGAGGAGAGTCCTCTTAAGATAGGTAATCGGATGAAAATAAAAAATATTCCGGTGGGCAGCTCTGTCTATAATATTGAACTTTTACCCGGAAAAGGCGGTCAGCTAATTAGGTCAGCCGGCGGCAGCGCTCAAGTGCTCGCTCACGAGGGCGGTTATACTCATCTTAAATTAGCTTCCAGAGAAGTCAGAATGGTTAAAGAAGATTGTCTGGCCAGTTTAGGTCAATTAAGTAATTTAGAACAGAATACAGTGGTTATTGGCAAAGCAGGTCGCAGTCGTTGGCTGGGTCGACGGCCGACTGTTCGTGGTTCAGCTATGAATCCCTGTGACCATCCTCATGGTGGTGGAGAAAATCGACAGTCAATTGGTTTGAGGAAAGGGCCAAAGACGCCTTGGGGCAAGTTGGCTTACGGAGTCAAGACCCGTAAAAAAAAGGCTAGTGATAAGTTGATTTTAAAGAGAAGGACTAAGAAAAAAAGATCATGAGTAGAAGTTTAAAAAAAGGTCCATATGTTGATGATAAGCTATTAAAGAAAATAGCTAAGTTAAGGGCGGGCGATAAAAGAGTTATTAAGACCTGGGCCAGAAATTGTACGATTGCTCCAGAAATGATTGGTTTTACCTTTGGTGTTCATAATGGGAAGGATCATATTCCGGTTTTTATTACTGAAGATATGGTTGGTCACAAATTAGGTGAATTTTCTCCGACTAGAAAGTTCACTAGACATGGCGGGAAAATACAGCGTGAGCAGGAGATAGTCGCTCGGCAGAAAGCCCAATAGACCTACGAATTACGAATTTACCGATTTCCAAATACGAATTTACGAATTTGGGCAATCGGCTACGAATAATTCATTCGTATTTTCGTAACTAATTCGTAATTTCGTAGAGATTATGATTACAGCTAAATTACGCCATTTAAGAATATCACCCAGAAAAGTCAGATTAGTTACTGATTTAGTTAAGGGTTTGCCAGTAACAAAAGCGGAAAGGCAGTTAAAATTTTTGACTAAGAAAGCGGCCCAGCCCATTTTAAAGCTGCTTAATTCAGCGGTGGCTAATGCTAAAAATAATGCTGATTTAGTCAAAGAGAATCTCTATATCAGTAAGATTGTAGTTGAGAACGGACCGATTTTAAAAAGATGGCGACCGCGAGCCATGGGTCGGGCGGCGCCGATAATGAAAAGAACCAGCCATATTAGTTTAATTTTGAATGAAAAACCCGCCTTTGCTAAAGCTCTGGCGGATAAGTCGGAGGACAAAAAAGCTTTGGCGGACAAGTCAAAGGGCAAGCTCTCCTCCGCTAAAACTCCCGCCGTCGCTAAAGCTTTGGCGGACAAGTCGGAGGATAAAGAAGAGAAAAAAGAAACAGAATTATTAGAAGAAGTTCAAAGAATAAAAGAAGAAAAAGGCCCGGTTCAAAAGCCACAGATAGTCCCGCCGCCGCGGCCTTATCCGACTACTTCCCGAGCTAAAAAAAGATTTTTTAGTCGTCAAACTTTCGGTAATGTTAAAAAATATTTTAGGAGAAAGAGTATTTAAATCGCGAATAATCACGAATTTAGCTCCTCGCCTTCGGCGAGTCGCTCTCGAATCAATCACGAATAAATATTCGAGATAATTCGTGATAAGATTCGAGATTGATTAGAGATTCATGGGACAAAAAGTTCATCCATTATCTTTTCGAATAGGCCTGGGGGCTGATTGGCGGTCCCGTTGGTTTAGTAAAGGAAAGTATAGAGAATTCTTAGAGCAAGATGTTAAATTGCGCGCTTTTATTATGGAAAAATTAGTTCGGGCAGGAGTTAATTTAATTAAAATAGAACGTTCGGCTAATTCTATTAATATTATCGTTCAGACCGCCCGGCCAGGTTTAGTCATTGGCAGGGGAGGCAGCGGCGTTGAAGAGTTAAAGCAGGAAATAAAAAAGGTTCTTCAAAAAGGCAGACAGGGATTAGATAAGCTGGAAGTTCGTTTAGAAATTGAGGAAGTAAAACAAGCTGGCTCGCAAGCAGCCATCATTGCCGCTGATATGGCTAACCAGATAGAAAGACGTTTGCCTTATCGTCGAGTCATAAAACAGACCTTGAGTAAAGTGATGCAGAATAAGGAAGTTCAGGGAGCGAAAGTTATGGTTGCTGGCCCATTAAGCGGTCCTAATTCAATAGCCAGGACAGAATGGTTAAAAAAAGGAAGAATTCCCTTACAAACCTTACGTTCTGATATTGACTATGCTCAAGTGACCGCTTACACTACCTATGGAACAATTGGCATAAAAGTTTGGGTTTATAAAGGGGAAGTGTTCTAATGGGCTACGAAATACGAATGATTTACGAATATACGAATAAATCAATTAAATTATTTCGTATATTCGTAAGGAATTCGTAATTCGTAGAGAAATTCATGTTATTTCCAAGAAAAGTTAAACATCGTAAATGGCAGAAAGGACGAGCCAGAGGAAAAAATACCAGTCGGGGGACATCTTTGGCTTTTGGTTCCTATGGCTTAAAGGCCATGACTGGTTGCTGGCTGACTGCCAGGCAGATTGAAGCTGCCCGTCGGGCAATGACCAGATATGTTCAGCGAGGCGGCAAGATTTGGATTAGGGTTTTTCCTGATAAGCCGGTAACTAAGAAGCCTATTGAAACAAAAATGGGGAAGGGCAAGGGCAGTGTTGATCATTATGTGGTGCCAGTAAAGCCAGGCCGGATTCTTTTTGAGATGGACGGGGTGCCTCAAGAAACGGCTAAAGAAGCCATGCGTCGGGCGAGTCATAAATTGCCAGTCAAGACAAAGTTTATTAGTCGGTGACAATGTTCAATTTGAGGTCAGACCTTTTTGATACAACCTTTTTTTGTAAAAATTACAAAAAAAGGTTGTATCAAAAAGGTCTGACCTCAAATTACCTCAAATTACTCGTTGAGAAAATAGTCATGAAAATTAAAGAATTACGTCAAAAATCAGAAAAAGAATTAAAAGGGCTTTTAGATGAAAATCGTCACAGGCTGGGTCAGCTTAAATTTGACTTAGCTTCTAAAAAACTTAAAAATCACAGAGAGATAAGAGAACTAAGAAAAAATATCGCACGGATTTTAACTCTCTCAAGCGAAAGGAAAAATGAACCAGAAAAATAATCAAAAAAAAGAAAAGAATTCTAAAGAGAAAAAAAGTCGGTTGCTCAAAGGAATGGTGGTTAGTGATAAAATGGATAAAACCATTGTTGTTTTGGTTTCTCGCTTGAAGAAACATTCTCGGTATAAGAAGAGATATCGGGTGACTAAAAAGTACAAAGTTCACGATAAAAAGAATGAATGTAAAATAGGCGACCAGGTGATGATTAGAGAATGTCGGCCGATGAGTAAGGATAAAAAGTGGCGGCTGGTTAAAAAACTATGATACAAGACGGCACAAAATTAAAAGTAGCTGATAATACCGGAGCCAAGGTCATCCAGTGTTTTAAGGTTTTAGGAGGCAGCCGCCGCCGCTATGCCCAAATTGGCGATATTGTTGTTGCTTCAGTTAAAGAGGCCGAACCAAGAAAGGCAATTAAGAAAAAAGATATTGTCCGGGCAGTCATTGTCCGACAGAAAAAGGCCTTTCGTCGGGCTGACGGTTCTTATGTTCGCTTTGATGAAAATGCGGCAGTCATTGTTGATGGTTTTAATCCCAAAGGCGGCCGTATTTTCGGGCCAGTACCACGGGAGTTAAAAGAAAGGGGCTTTGATAAAATAGTTTCGTTAGCTCCCGAAGTATTATGAAAATTAAAAAAGGAGATACAGTTTTAATAATCAGTGGTAAGGACAGAGGTAAAAAAGCTAAAGTTTTAGAGGTTTTTCCTCGTCAGAATAAGATTATTGTGGATGGAGTTAACATTGTTAAAAAACATCGTCGGCCGCGGAAAGAAAAAGAAAAGGGTCAAATTATTGAAGTATCTAAACCAGTTAATGTTTCTAATGTTAAACTGGTTTGTCCTAAATGCAGTCAGCCAACTCGTCTTGGTTATCGGCTGACGGAAAAGGAAAAATATCGGATTTGTAAGAAATGCGGACAGGAAATATAAAAATAATTTTCAATTTTCAATTATCAATTTCCAATCAATTTTCAATGATTCAGTTTTCAATTAAAAGATTAAAATAAATGTTTGAAAATTAGAAATTGTAAATTTAATGAAAATTGAAAATTGAAAATTAGAAATTATTATGTTGAAGATGAAGGAAAAGTACACAAAAGAAGTAATTCCTAAAATGAAGGAACAATTCGGTTATCGTAATGATTTGGCTGTGCCAAGAATTATTAAGGCAGTGGTTAATACTGGTTTCAATCCAACTGTTAAGGACGAAAAAATACGTAAAGAGATGGCCCATGATTTAGTTTTGATTACTGGTCAGAAGGCAAAACCCTGCCAAGCTAAAAAAGCTGAAGCGGCCTTTAAAACAAGAAAGGGCATGAATGTTGGTTTAATGGTTACTTTGCGAGGCCAGAGGATGTATGATTTTTTAGCTCGGTTAGTTAATATTGTTTTGCCGCGCAGCCGCGATTTCCATGGTTTGCCTGAAAAAAATATTGACCGGTCTGGTAATTTAAATATTGGCATCAAAGAACAAATTATTTTTCCAGAAATTTCCGCTGAAAGTACTAAAAATATTTTCGGTTTTGAAGTGGCGGTGGTCACTTCAGCTAAGAATCATCAGCAAGGAGTAGAATTATTTAAGTTATTGGGATTTCCCATTTTGTCTGTGAAGCGAACAAAGTGAGCTGAACAGAAACAAAATGGAGAACCCCGCCCTCTAAGCTGTAACTTAGCAGTTATTAAGGTTATTGATAATATAAATTACTTTTAAGCTATATACCTTAAAGTTAAAGCATAGAGGGCGGGGTGACAATTTTACTACCCAATCGCGCTTCGCCTTTGGCTTGCGCTCTTGGGTAAAATAGTCATGGCTAAAAAATCAGTTATTGCCAGAGCTCAAAAAAAACCAAAATTTTCCACTCGTCTTGTCCGGCGTTGCTTTCGCTGTGGCCGTAAAAGGGCTTATTTGCGAAAATTTGGTTTGTGTCGAATATGCTTTAGAGAATTAGCCAGGAAAGGGGAGATTCCCGGCGTTAAAAAATCATCATGGTAGATTCAATTTCCGATATGTTAACCAGAATAAAAAATGCTCAAGCTGTTTCTCATCAGACAGTTAATATCCCTTTTTCTAAGGTTAAGTTCAATTTAGCTAAAGTTTTAGAAAAGGAAGGGTTAATTGAGTCAATAACTACTTACGGAAGAAAAATCAAAAAGATTATTGAAATTAAATTAAAATATGAAAAAGGTCAGCCAGCTATCAAGGAATTAAAGAGAATTAGTAAGCCCGGCCAGAGAATCTATCTTAAGAAGAGCCAAATCAGGTCAGTTAGACAGGGCTTTGGTTTAGCTATTATTTCCACATCTGCTGGATTAATGACTAATAAGGAAGCTAAGAAAAAAGGATTAGGCGGAGAAGTAATTTGTGAGGTATGGTAAGGGCTTTGTCTGATTCGCTTTAGGCGAATCAGTTACAAAACCTTACCCCCACACCACTTTTTTGGATGTGTTCTATAATATTTGATAAGGTTTTAAAAACAAACTTATTCATTTATTAACGAATGTTCTCAAAAAAGTGGTGTGGGGGTGACAATTTTACTACCCAATCGCGCTTCGCCGTTGGCTTGCGCTCTTGGGTAAAATAGTCATGAGTCGTATTGGCAAACAATCAATTATAATTCCTGAAGGCGTTGAAGTAAAAATCAGCGACCATCAGATCGGTGTTAAGGGTCCTAAGGGAGAACTAACCCAGTCAATTCCGCCGCAGATAGAAATTACTTTAGAGGGGAAAGAACTATTAGTTACTCTTCGGAAAAAAACAAAAGACAGTTCCGCTTTGTGGGGTTTATTGAGAGCGTTGATTTTTAATATGGTCAAAGGAGTAAGTGAAGGATTTGAAAAAAAATTAGAAATTGAAGGGGTCGGTTATCGGGCTTCTTTGCAAGATAATAAATTGATTTTAAATTTGGGATTTTCTCATCCTGTAGAGGTGGCTGCGCCAGAAGAAATTGAATTCAAAGTAGATAAAAATATCATTACTATTTCCGGCATAGATAAACAATTGGTTGGTCAAATAGCCGCTAAAATTAGAGCTTTTCGCAAACCTGAGCCCTATAAAGGCAAGGGAATTCATTATCTCGGAGAAGTTATCAGGAGAAAGGCCGGGAAGAAAGCAGTAAGCACGGAATAGAATTATCAATTTTCAATTTCTAATTTCTATTAAATTTTCAATGATTCAATTTTCAATTAAGTAGTATTTGTTTGAAAATTAGAAATTGAAAATTTTATTATGCAAACTAAACAAGAAAAAAGATATAGGCGTCATAGACGAGTGAGAGCCAAGGTAAAGGGAACTAAAGATTGTCCTCGTCTTTCTGTTTTTCGCAGTAGTCAGCATATCTATGTTCAATTGATTGATGATAATAAAGGAAAGACCCTGCTTAGTTTTAGCGATTCAGAAATTAAGAAAAACAAGGGATTAACTAAAATTCAGCTGGCCAAGCAGGTTGGCAGTTCAATAGCCAAGAAAGCCCTGGAGAAAAAAATTAAAAAGGTTGTTTTTGACCGGGCTGGCTATAAATATCATGGTCGAGTTAAAGCAGTGGCTGAAGGAGCCAGAAAAGAAGGATTGTCGTTTTAGTAACTTTTGAGGTCAGACCTTTTTGATACAACCTTTTTCAAATTTGAAAAAGGTTGTATCAAAAAGGTCTGACCTCAAAAGTTCAACTCCTAAAATCTATTATGTTTTATCAACAGCCAGAAAAAACTGAATACGAACAAAAATTGCTTGATGTTGCCCGGGTAGTCCGCGTGGTGGCTGGCGGCCGACGTTTTAGATTTCGGGCTGTCGTGGTCATTGGTAATAAAAGAGGCAAAGTGGGCTTAGGCGCAGCCAAAGGACAAGATGTAAGTTTAGCTGTGGAAAAAGCAACAGCCAAGGCCAAAAAACATTTAATTAATATTCCTTTATTAAAAGGAACCATTCCTCACCAGGTGGAAGCAAAATACAGCAGCGCTAAGGTTTTATTAAAACCAGGTCGGCCCGGTAGAGGAATTGTGGCTGGCGGGGCGGTTCGGGTAATTTGTAATTTAGCTGGCATTGAGAATATTTCCGCTAAAATAATCGGTCGGACAAGTAATAAACTTAACAATGCCCAGGCAACCATAAAAGCGTTACAGGAACTGAAAGTTAGAAAATAAGGATACAAGAAACAAGAAACAAGGATACAAACAAATTCAAAATTCAAAACAGTTTGTAATTTGGATATTGGGATTTGAGATTTGTTTGGTTATTGGAGCTTGTATCCTTGTATCTTTATAAATTATGCAATTACATCAGCTAAAACCTATTCATAAAAAGAAATCTCGCCAGCGAGTTGGTCGTGGTGGCAAAAAAGGGACTTATTCTGGTCGCGGTCTTAAAGGACAGAAGTCGCGGGCCGGTAGAAAACCGCGACCGGGTTTTGCTGGCGGCGATACTCCTTTGTCCAAACGATTTCCTAAGCAAAGAGGCAGTGTTGGTAAAGTTAAAATAAAACGAGGCAGTAAATCATCCAGATTCCGAATCAAGCCGGTTATCCTTAACTCAAGAGTTCTTGAGAAAAGATTTAAAGCAGGAGAAATTGTTTCTCCGAAAAGCTTGTTGGAAAAGGGTTTAATTGATAGAATAAAAAACAGAATCCCTCAAGTGAAGATTTTAGATAAAGGCGAACTTAAAAAGAAGTTGGAATTTAAGGATGTTAAGTTGTCAAAAAGTTTTCAGGAAAGGATAAATCAAAAGCTCAGAAAGTAATTTTTAGGAGCATACGGAGGCAAAATTGCTTGGTTCCGTCGTAGGCGAAAATTTTGCCGAGTACTGAGCAAGTTTGTCCGCTGGAGACAAACTTGCGTCTCCTAAAAATTAGCTTTCTGAGCTTTTGATTCAAGATAGATATATGAAATGGTTAAATAAAATTATCCAAGTTTTCAAAATTAAAGACCTGCGCAAAAAGATATTTTTTGTTTTAATGATTTTGGTTATTTTCCGGATAGCGGCTAATATTCCGGTGCCGGGAATTGATACTGAACAATTAAAACAGTTTTTTGCCAACAATCAATTATTTGGACTTTTAAATATTTTTACTGGCGGGGCAATGAGTAATTTATCAATTGTTATGCTGGGTTTAGGACCGTTTATTACAGCTACGATTATTATGCAGTTATTAACAATGATTTTTCCCCAAATGGAGGCGCTTTATAAAGAAGAAGGTGAACGAGGTCGGCAGAAATTTAACCAATATAGCCGCCTGTTGACCGTGCCTTTGGCCGGATTACAATCCTATGCTATGTTGACTCTTTTGAGCCGGCAGGGGGTTATCAGTTCTCTTTCAACAATACAATGGGTTACTTCTATTTCAGTGATTACGGCTGGCGCTTTGTTTTTAATGTGGCTGGGCGAACTGATTTCTGAAAAAGGGATTGGCAATGGGGTTTCTTTATTGATTTTTGCCGGAATTGTTTCTGCGGTGCCTCTTTCTATTAGAGAATTGGCTGTGGCTTATGACCCCTCTAAAATCCCTTCTTATCTTGCCTTTGTTGCTTTAGCATTAATTATTACTACAGGGGTAGTCGTTATTACTGAAGGTCGCCGCAATATTCCAGTTTCTTACGCTAAACGAGTCCGCGGTCATCGCATCTTTGGCGGCGTGTCTACTTATTTGCCTTTAAATGTTAATCCAGCAGGGGTGATTCCGATTATTTTTGCTCTATCAATTATGCTCTTTCCAGGCATGGTGGCTAATTTTTTAGGCGCTTCTAATATTGGATGGTTAGCTAATTCGGCTCAAGTAGTTGGCCGTCTTTTCCAGAATGCCTGGTTTTACGGAGCAGCTTATTTTTCCTTAGTTGTCCTCTTCACCTATTTTTATACGGCCGTTACTTTTGACCCGAAAAATGTGGCTAATAATTTACAGAAAATGGGTGGCTTTATTCCGGGCATTCGGCCTGGTAAACCAACTTCTGATTTTCTTTATTTTATTCTTAACCGAGTCCTTCTTTTTGGGGCTATTTTCTTAGGCACCATTGCTGTTTTGCCCTCCGTTGTTCAGGGAGCGACTGGCATCACTGCTTTTGGTTTTGCCATTGGCGGCACTGCTCTGTTGATTATTGTTTCAGTTGTTTTGGAAATGATGCGCCAAATCGGCAGCCAATTAACTATGAGGGATTACGAAGGTTTTTAATCTATGCCCAATAAACAACCGCAAATTATTATTTTAATAGGTCGGTCTGGTTGCGGCAAGGGGACTCAAGCCAAGCTTCTTATTAAGGAATTCGGTTTTGGTTATTTAAGCAGCGGCGAATTTTTAAGGGACAGAACAAAGAAAAATGATTTTTCAGGCAGGAAGCTCAAGAAGGTTATGGGAAGGGGAGAATTAGTTCCTACGCCAGTTATGTTTAGATTCTGGGCGGGGAAAATAGCAGAAATAAGAAACAAGGTAAATAAAAAAGGTTTAATTCTTGACGGCAATCCTCGCGCCCTACTGGAAGCAGAACTAATGGATGGTATCTTTGAATGGTTTGAATGGACAAATATTAGGGTTATTTTATTGGATATTTCTGATAAAGAGGCATTTAATCGGCTGACCAAGCGCCGCATTTGTCAAAAATGCGGTCGGCTTATTCCCTGGGTCGGCGAATTTAAAAAACTAAAAAAATGTTCTCAATGCGGCGGTGAATTAAAGACCCGTTTTGACGATAAGCCAAAAGCAATTAGAGCTCGTTTGGATTATTACAAAAAAGATGTTCAGCCAGCTGTTGATTATTATAAGAAACAAGGAAAGCTGATTAGAATTAGCGGCGAGCAATCAATTGAGGGAGTTTATAAAGAGATAATCGCAAATTTACACAAATCTACCACAAATATCACAAATCACAAATCTCACAAATAGTTCCATGGAGTTTTTTTATTTGTGTTATTCGTAATTCGTGAATATTTGCGATATAAATGATATCTATAAAGACACCAGAAGAAATTGAGGTTATGGCTCAAGCTGGTCAGATACTGGCTAAAATTATCAGACAA
>Ga0209976_10002454_pt1 | contig 10551 bp, 10 predicted proteins | sample SumtaG_FD_182806 | JGI IMG/M metagenome (GOLD analysis project Ga0209976, IMG submission 182806) | Deep subsurface microbial communities from Indian Ocean to uncover new lineages of life (NeLLi) - Sumatra_00157 metaG (SPAdes) (version 2) | ecosystem: Environmental > Aquatic > Marine > Oceanic >... | reverse complement strand
TCTATAAATTATCGTCTGGGAGCATTAGGCTTCCTTTATGTTCCCGGGAAAACTGCAAATGTCGGCTTATTGGATCAAGTTCTTGCTCTTAAATGGGTGATTAATAACATATCAAATTTTGGTGGGGATGAAGATAAGGTCTGTGTTTTTGGGGAAAGTGCAGGAGGAGAATCAATTTCCGCATTACTTGCAATGCCTTCAGCAAAAGGATTGTTTAAAAGGGCAATAATTCAAAGTAATGTATGTGATCCGTATAATCTCAACCCAATAAAGGGGGAATTATACTCAAAGAAGGTGTTTGAAAATTCAAAAGTCAAATATGATGATCTGGACGCATTAAGAGATGTTCCTGTTAAGATTTTAATTAAGTCATATACAAGAGCACAGGTAGGTCTTTCACATCTACCAATGATAATCGATTATTATCCACCATACATTGATGGTGAGATTCTTCCCAAAAACCCATTTGAAACAATAAAAAGCGGATTTGCCAAAGATATTGAGATTCTTGCAGGTACTAACGAAAACGAAAATAAACTCTGGAATTTATGGGATCCTAACTCGGAAAAAATCACCGAAGAACAAGTCAATCAAAATTTTCATAAATTTTTAAAATACCTCGGTCAAAATGAACCAAAAATAAAAGAATTCATCGAAGTTTACAAAAAAAATAGCCACAATGAATTTTCAACAAAAGAAAGGGATATGATGGATGAATTCTACACTGATGTTATGTTCAGAATTCCCGTACTGCGATTTTTAGAGATACAATCCAAAATCCAGCCTAATGTGTATTATTATTTATTCAAATGGAAATCTCCTTGGCTAAATGGAAAATTAGGTGCTTATCATGGTTTGGATGTTGCTTTTGTATGGGGTACTCTTTCTGATACCGAAGTGCAATATGTCACAAAAAGAACAGAAGAAACTACTTTAATAAGCAATCAAATGATGGATTGCTGGATAAACTTTGCAAAATCAGGAAATCCTAGTCATCAAGAAATCCCACAATGGCCAGCTTATAATTTAAAAAATAGACCAACAATGATCTTTGATAAAATAACTAAAGTTGTGAATGATCCTCATTCAGAGATAAGGGCGGTCTGGGAAGGTGTAATTTAATGGAGATTACAGAAGAGTTTAAATTGATTAAATATAAAATAGTTTAATGTTAAATCCTTAACAAAGTTCTGAATTACTTTGACAGTTTGTTATTTTTGTAAAGAAAAGATCGAAGATATCCCCTATAGATGTACTTTCTGTGGGATGTTGTTATGTAGCACACACCGATTACCTGAAAACCATGAATGTCCATTTGATTTAAAAAAATCATCTGAATTTGAAAATTTAATAACCAAATGGGATATACTTTATCAAGATGCACTAGATTTTATGAATACGGAGTTAACAGTAGCTAAAATTTACGAATACGTAACTACAAAACAGATGACTAAGGATGAAGCAATAGAACTATTAGGTTATATTTTAGAAACAAGTGAAAACACTGAAATTAGACGAATAAGCATTTTAGCTTTTAGAGTATTAGAACTCGAGAGTGATAAAATCTTTACTGTGCTTGAGAGTTGTATCCTTTCGGATGAAGATCCAATTGTTATAAAAACTGCTGCAGAGGTAATTCAACAAATTTTTCCTAAGAAAAGTTTAGACATATTAAAATGGGTTAAAACACAAAATAAGGGTTGAACCCTAAAAAATTATAGAAATTAATGACTGAAATTTCGATTGAATTATTGGAATTAATAAATATAATAAAGTTTGAAATAGTAATAATTATTAAAACATCCAAGTTAAATTATCATGAATATATCATATGATTTAGAATCAATTACTCCTCTAACAGTTGCAAATACTACTGGGGAAGGACGAGGTAATGCGGGAGGACTTTCATTACGAAATTTTTGTATTGCGATTGATAGTACAATGTATGTGAAAACTGGAGAATTGCTAAGGAAGAATATGGAAAGCCAATTTGGTGTTCCTGTTAAATATTTAGCCTTAACACATTACCACGGCGATCATATCTTTGGCTTAAAGGTGTTTAAAGATGTCTGTATTCTAAGCAGTGAAATGACATCAAAAATAATGTTAAATGATGAAACTCAATCTCGATATCAAGTTTTTATTAAGAATTTGGCAAATGAAGGCCCGATTGGTGAGGGCATCGAGTATATTATTCCTACTCTTCTATTTACAGATAAATTAATTATCCAAGATGATGATTTACATATAGAGATTCACCATACAGGAGGACACACATCAGGTTCCAGTTTTATTTCCTTCCCACATGAAAATGTTGTTTTCGCAGGAGATCTGATATTTGAAAATACATTCCCATATGCGGGGGATCCCACATGTGACCCTGAACTTCTAATTAGTGCGTTAAAGAATATGCAGGATATTAATGCCGATATATACATCCCTGGACACGGACCTGTTATGAAAGGAGCGAGTTCCTTAGATCGACATATTGATTTCTATAATGATTTTAGAAACACTATAAAAGATGCAATAAAAGATGATATACCTACTGAAAAAATCAATATTCCAGATACTTTTGGTGAACCTGATGAAGGTCGTAAAAATATGACTGTAAATCATTGGTTAAACTTCTATAAAAACAAGTAGAACAAAATTATATCATTTTTTTATTTTCTACTATACTAGTTCTTAAGTTTTAGATTCCACGAATTAAATTTTAGTGGTTAATATCTCTTTATCATAATTAATACTGCGAAATCGAGAAAACATAAAAGGTATTATCGTAATGATTATGCTAATAATTGCACACAGAATGTATAAATTGGATACACCCAAAATTATGCTTAATGGTCCTGCGAGAATAGCCCCTAATGGTGTGGCAACCATCGTTAAAGTGTTAAGAATGGATGATACTCTCCCCATTTTCTCTAAAGGAACTGTAATTTGTATTATTGTCATGATGACTATACTTACAATTGGCATAACTAGACCCATAATAACTAATCCAATCTGCATATAAAGAAAAATCCCTATTGGAGCCATCGCATATATTAAATATCCAATGTTTATAATCATTATCCCCAAAAAGATTATTCGCATTTTATTCTTCCAATTCTTTTTAAAAGAAACAACTAATGAACCCACAATCATTCCTACTTGCCAGAGTATGCTGTTTAAAGCATATATAAATTCACTTCCACCATGGATGATCATTACAAAGAAAGGTGCTAATGTCATTGCGGGTTGTGAAAACAAGTATAAGAACATAGCAAGTATCATAATCATTAAGAGACCAGGGATCTTTTTTACTATGGAATAACCTTCCTTAATTTCTCCAATAAAGGAATTTATTTCTCTACTATGCTTATCAATATGTATCTTCGGTGCTTTTAGCTTTAGAAGGGGATATAACGCAATAAAGAAGGTTATTACATCTATCCACAAAATATATTTTATCGGAAAAAAAGTCAATAATGTGGCACCTACAGCAGGTCCAATTAGATTTACAACTCCAAGAAACAAGAATCTGATGCTATTTATTCTACTGAGTTTTTCCTTAGGAATCATAGATGGAATGATAGCACTCACTGTAGGCATATGAAATGCTTGACATACACTCCGTAGTCCTAGAATTAAAAAAATAATCCAAATTATTGTGAATTCAAATATGAAAAATAATGCCATTATAATAGTCAAAATTGCCAGTAATGAATCTGCAATTAAAATTATCTTCTTTCGATCATATCTATCTGATACTACTCCTGCTATAGGAAAAAATACTAATGTAGGGATTAAATAGATAAAATTAGCAATAGAAAGCATTAAAGGACTTTCCGTCTCAACTGTAATCCATACAAATATAACAAAAAAAATAATTTGAGATCCAAATAATGAAAATAACTGTCCCGCAAAAAAATACATATAACTTTTAATTAATGGTTCTTGATTAGCTGCTTCATTCAATTTTATCAAGCTTATTTATAGAACAGTTTTGAGAATCAATAAATTAAATTATAAAATAGAGCATATAATTATTAAATAAACTTTGGTATTTCCTAATCTTTGATAATAATAACCATAGAAATTGGTTTAAATACTATTTACGTCTTCAATTATCTTTTTGAGTTCGGTTTCATCATCGTAATCTAATTTCCTAATTTTGGTGAAACTCCATAGTGAAACTGGAATTATTAAACCAATTATAGCGGAATATATTAAAAGATTTGGGATACCTAAGATTATCGCTAATGGTCCTGAAATTATAGCTCCAATTGGAGACATTAAATTAGATAAAAACCAATCTATGGAAGTAATTCTACCTAATTTATCTTTTGGCACAATCGTTTGTATGAACGTCTGGGTAAGAGAATTTATGATTGGCATTGCTATTCCTAAAATAATACCACCCATAAAGATCATAAAAAACAAACCTCTTGGGGCTAATGCCACGACTAAAGATCCCCCCATAATAACCACTGTACCAACAAATATTATCCTGATCTTATGAGGCCATTTTTTCTTAATTGAAGTCGCTACGGCACCGATAATCGTTCCTCCGTGCAAAAAAACTAAGGTAAGAGCATAATTTACAGTATCTCCACCATGGATAATAACAAAAAGTGGTAATAAAGTGACTAATGGTCTTAATAAGAAATTGCTCATCATTCCGAGAAAAAGTAGTATTAGTAACCCCGGGATTGCTCTTAATGTCTTAAAACCTAATCTAAACTCTTTTAGAAATGAGTTCTTTTCTACCATCTCATTTGTTTCCGTCTTCTTGATGACTGAAGGTATTTTTATCAACAACAGAGGTAGTAAAGCAATAAAAAAAGTGATAACATCTAACCATAAAATCAAGCTAATCGGAAAAATTAACCATAATATCGCTGCTATCAATTGAGCAAATATCCCTATAATTCCTGTAAAAAGGAAGTTAATTCCATTAATTCGGGGGAGTTTTTGCTCAGGAACCATCGAAGGAATTATAGCATTTACAGTCGGCACATGAAATGCTTGACAGATACTTCGTAAACTAATTACTATCATTATAATCCAGACATTAGCTAATCCAGAAAGAAAAAATAGAATTAATAAAAATGTTATAAATGCTTGTAAAGAATCTGCAACAAAGATTAATTTTTTTCGATCTAATCTATCAGAAAATACACCAGCTATTGGTAAAAAAATAGTCATAGGAAGAATTCGCAGGAAAATTGCTGTTGCCAATAATACTGGATCCTGTGTTTCGACAGTAATCCACCATATCAATACAAAAAAAATAATTGATGATCCAAATAATGAAAACAACTGACCTGACCAGAAAAAGAGATAATTCCTATAAGTCTTTTTGGTAGCTAATACTTCCATAGTTTATCAACCATTTTTAAGTAAAATTTATGAAATATTGATATTATTGATTTTTTCCGTTATTATCTCAAAATTATCATAATCGACGTGGCGAATTTTAGTAAAACGCCAAATTAAGAATACGATTATTACCCCAAGAATTCCGTTATAGAAAAAAACACTTCGAATTCCAATAGCCTCGGTAAGAGGTCCTGCAATGATTGTACCAATCGGAAAAGAAACCACTGAAATTGATTGAAGTACAGATGAAACTCTTCCCATTTTAGCTAATTCTTCCATAATTTAGGTACCATTTTTAAGTAAAATTCACGAAATATTGATATTATTGATAAAATAGAGCATCTAAAAAATAAAATAAACTTTGGTATTTTCAATTTTTTGACACTATAAAGCATAGAAATAGATTTTAAATATTATTTACATCTTCAAATACCTTAAATAAACCTCAAATACCGAATTCTTCTTTTGCCCATTCACGTGTCACAGTGTCGTCAAAATCTTTATGAGTCATTTCACCATAGCGAGAAGCTTCAAAACAGTTAGTACATACCCACCCCTCTAACCAGGGTACCCATACAAGATCAAGATCAGTTGGTCGGTCTTGCGGATTAAAACCGCTGGACTTTGCTTCTTGGTAAGAAGTACAAGCAGCTCCACAATTACATTGGAGTGTAGACTTAACAAAATTGTGATATAACCTATTCCACCTCCTTTTTAAATAGGCTTTTCTTCTTTGCTGAGATGGAGTTAATTTTGCCTTTCTGAAATAAAAACCTTTAAGGTTAGATAACTTATGAAGCTCTTCCTTCACGGCTAATTTTATGATTATCCTAAGATTATTTCGAATTCGCCTTAGGGCTGGGGATATTAATATAACTTTTCGGATTTTTTTTGATCTCATTATTATTAGTTTGTTGTTCCCTGCTTTTATCCTTTTAGACACTGTTTATTTCTGTTAAAATAATAAAAAAAAATAATAAAAAAAATTTGATATTACATTAAAGGAAAGATATTATTCCGTAAATACTCACTTTGCAACCATTCCGATAAACAAAATTCTCATTTTATTTTTCCATCGTTTTTTAAAAAAGGGATCAATGCACCTAAAATCATTCCTCCCTGCATAATCATTTGGATGATTGCTAACGTAAAATTATCACCACCATGTATATACTTTATAAAAAATGTGGATAGAACCATTAAAGGTTGTGTCAACATGGTTAATAGCATCGCTATCAGCATAATTGTTAGAAGTCCAGGAACATTTTTCATTACCTTAATACCTTCCTTAAAATCTTTGACAAAGGATTTTCTTTCAACATGATCCTTGCTAATTTGAAGCGGAGGTAATTTTAAAGTTAAAAGAGGAACAATCGCAATAAAGAAAGTAATTACATCTATCCAGAGAATATATTTTATTTCAACAAAAAATAATAAGGTTGCCCCCACTGCTGGTCCTATAAATTGTATAATACCTATAAATAAGTATCTGATACCATTGACTCTCCTTAGCTTATCTTGCGGAACCATAGAGGGTAAAATTGCCATCACTGTTGGTTGATGAAAGGCTTGACATATACTTCGAAAACCAAGGAATATAAAGACGAGCCAAATTTCTGCTGAATCTAAGATGAAAAATATTGTTAAAATTACTGTTAAAAATGCTTGTAATGAATCTACAACTATAATTATCATCTTCCGATTGAGTCTGTCTGAAATAACACCAGCAAAAGGGGTTAGGATAAGTAAAGGAATCAGATTAATCAAACTTGCCAAGGATAACATTAATGGACTTTTTGTTACGTCAGTAATCCACACAAATATGACAAAATAGACAACTAATGATCCTAATAGCGAAAATAGTTGCCCAAACCAAAATTTCATATAAGAATTCAATAAGCTTTTCTGATTAAGTGTCTCTTGCAATTATGGTTACACCACAATTCTTTCACTTTTATTTTCAAATATTAAAGGTTTTTTTATTTGCGAATTCTATCATAATAATCTCGTAACGTTTACCTATATATTGATATTGTTAATTTTCTCCGTTATAATTTCAAAATTATCATAATCAACGTGGCGAATTTTAGTAGAACGCCAAATTAAGAATACGATTATTAGCCCAAGAATTCCACTAAAGAAAAAAACACTTCGAATTCCAATAACCTCGGCAAGAGGTCCTGCAATGATTGTTCCAATCGGGAAAGCAGCCACTGAAAATGATTGAAGTACGGATGAGACTCTTCCCATTTTATCCAGAGGAACAGTAGTTTGTACGATTGTCATATAAATTGTATTTATAATGGGCAATATTAAACCAACTATTGCCATTCCTACCCATAATATTAAAAAGAATCCTGTTGGGGCAAAACCTAAAACTGAGATCAATCCCATTACAACCATCATACTCATAAAATATATGGGAATCTTATGTTTCCAATTCTTCTTTAATGTAGTTATTACTCCTCCTATGATCATACCTCCATTTAAAGATACCATAATAAATGCTAAATCAAAAGCATTTCCTTGATGAGTCTCACTAATATAGAATGGTAATAACACTTGAATAGGAGAAATCAAGAACATAATAAATACGTCCAAAATCAAAAGTATACTCAATCCAGGGATTAATTTAATTGTTATAATTCCCTCCTTGAAGTCTCTCTTAAAAGATTTTGTTTTGGTTTTTTTACTTATTTCAGTAGTGTTCCTTACACTTGGTATTTTAATCAATAATAAAGGAATCATCGCAATTCCGAAAGTTATAACATCCACCCAAAGAATCGGTGCAAGTTGATTTGAAAAGAATGCCATAAGTAGGGCTCCAATAACAGGTCCGACAAGTTGTATTAAGCTTGTAAAAAGATAACCAACCCCATTTATTCTACTTAGTTTATTTTTAGGTACCATTGTTGGAATAATAGCACTCACCGCAGGCATATGAAAAGCTTGACATACTCCTCTCAAACTATTTATCAAAATTACTCCTAAAGGATCTGCAATACCTAAATAGAATAAAACAATAATCCAAACCGTAACTAGCGACTGAAAAGAATCTACAACAGCTATTAATGCTTTTCGATTCCATCTGTCAGTTAACACTCCTGCAATAGGAGCAATAAAAATCATAGGTAAAAAATAGAGAAATATCCCAATAGCAAGATAGAAAACACTTCCTGTAATCACTGTAATCCACCATGTTATAGCAAATTGAACTACTAACGATCCCATTAACGACACTAATTGACCACTCCAGAAAAAAAGATATGAGCGAAAAGTGCTCTCGCTTGCTAATTCTTCCATCCAATATCCCCCAATTTCCCTATTTTAAATCAATAAAAATAATATTTTATAAATTATGTAGTTTTACTTTTTATCAATTAATTCAAAGAGCTTAGAAATAACCTCTTCAGGAGTGCTAGTAAATTTAAATGTATCTTCCTCCAATTCCCCGTCAATACCCTCCGCAGCTAACTCGTAGATTAAACTTTCAGCCTCTTCCTTAGGAACATTAAGCGTTTGAGATAGTTTCTCAATTGGAATTGATTTTTGAAGTTTTATCAAACCCTGAATTCGTTTCCTTATTCGTTCTTTATTGACAGGCTCTGAAAGCTGAACTTTGATTTTGGGAGAGATCTTCTTTTTCCCATAATTCTTCTCAAGTTGTTTACCGAACTCTTTGATTTCCGATTCATTTACTGCTTTTTCAATATCACTACCCATTTTCTCCATTTTTCTCCCCCATGCCTCCAATTTTGCAATATCACCTATATTATTTTTAACAAACTTCATAGATTTTCTTACCAATTCTGAAACTGAAGCACCTAACCCATCTGCCCAATCTTTCCATTCTTCACTCATCTCATGATTAACTGAAATATTTATACGCTTTACTGCTTTTTCTACCCTTTTTCTAACTTTTTTGTCAAACTTGACTTCATGTACTTCAATTTTATTTTTAAGGTTTTCTAGCTTATCTTTTGCCTTAGAAATTTGTTCACTCGCACCATCTCCATAATGATCTAAATCTTCCTTAATCTCTCCAAGTTCTTCAATTAAAGAATTTCGTTCTTCCATAAGATCTTTCAAATCATCTTTTAAATCTTCTTTTATATCAGCAGCTTCTTCTTTTAAATCCTCCATTACTTCCTGTAAATCATCATGGATATCCTCTAATTCGTCCATAAGTTCATCGCGAATACTACTTTTTTCCCATTTGACTTTCTCTAATTCTTCTTCTCTCTCTTCTTTTTCATCTATTTCTTTATCATTCGACATTTTTTATCCTCCTTTTTAATTTGGCATCCTAATATCTTATATATTGTTTTTCATATTTCTAGGGATATCTAACTCTTCCGCGGAAATTTGAATAGGATCATGATTTAAAATGGATTTCTCGTTAATTTCGATATTATCAACATAATAGACATTACCTAAAATCTCGGTGTTCCTCCCTATAATCACAATTCGTCCTTTAACATCACTTTCAACTAGCGTTCCTACAAGTTTAACCTCTTTTCTAGCAATTATGTTTCCATATACTTTGACTGGGTGTTTAAATACTCTCCTCCCCCCAAAAACACGCCCAGTACCAATATATATATTATTTCCATTAATATTCCCATAGATAGCGGTAGATCCTGTAATTTCAATACTTCTCCTAGTTAGTAGATCCCCCTTAACATTGGAAGATCCCGAGAATTTAATTCCATGAACAGCCGAAACTCCACCCCCTACCCTTAATGAGCCTGAACTTCCGAATGTACCTTTTATTGAGATTTCCCCATCTACCCTAGTTGAACCAGAAGATCTCATATGACCATCCCCATGAACAGATCCTGCTAGCCTAAATGACCCTGAACTTCTAACATCACCATGAACAGTTAAATTTCCTGCCCCCCTAAAAGAACCAGAGCAATTAAATCCATTGCATTCAAAATCTCCATTTATCCTTGCTGAACCTGATGTGTGTAATTCTTCATTGATTTTTCCTGCCGAAAGCCTTCCTGCTCCAGAAATTCTCATGTTTTTTTAACCTCTTCTTTTTTTATTGACTTCAAATCTTTTTGATTTTTTCATATGATTTTACCCTTTTCCTTTCTTTATTTCTTTTCTGTGATTAATATAATTATAATTTTAATGAATGTGAATAAATAAAATATTTAAAAAAAAAGTTTTAATAAA
>Ga0209976_10002451_pt1 | contig 10563 bp, 11 predicted proteins | sample SumtaG_FD_182806 | JGI IMG/M metagenome (GOLD analysis project Ga0209976, IMG submission 182806) | Deep subsurface microbial communities from Indian Ocean to uncover new lineages of life (NeLLi) - Sumatra_00157 metaG (SPAdes) (version 2) | ecosystem: Environmental > Aquatic > Marine > Oceanic >... | reverse complement strand
TGCAGATGAGGCTTATAAAATTGAAAAAAGAATTCATGAACTAACTTTCCTGTTAAATGTACAAATTATACAAACTCATAGTGGTGGATTTAAACAGGCAAAAAAATTAGAACCAATAATTGTTATGGGTTATTCTATTGACAAAATTTCTGATGCGCTTTCCGATATTGCTAGAGTTGTCTACATCAATAACGATATCTCTTATTTTGTTCAATTATTTAGTGATCTTAGTTATGTTCCTGAACCAATAATTAAGATTGTTGTTAACAAAGGATGCGAATTTACTGGTGAAGTTCGGAAGGATGTCCATTTTAGATCCAAACACGGAGTAGATATTATAGCAATAAGAAGAGGAAATAATTGGTATTTTGATAAGAATGAAAAAGTGCACATTGGAGACATTTTAATTGTAAAAGGTGAAATTCAACCTATAATGGATTTAAAGAAAATATGTAATGATTCAGAACAAATTTCCTTTGATCTTGGGACAAAAAAGAAGGATGGCATTCTTGATCTTGAAAATCCAGAAATATGTGAGAAATTTGAACAAATACAGAGAAATTACGTGTTAATAACAGATATCTCAGAAACCATGATTGAGTTAGCTCTTGCAGCCTTATTTTTTACAAATGAGGAAGTAGCAGAAGATGTCATAGAAATGGAAGAATTAATGGATGGATTGAACATTGCCTTTGAAAAAGATCTTCTGGATCTGACTAAATTAATAGACTCTCCCCGGGATCTTACAGGAATAATGAGAATTATTTTTTCTTGTGAATTGATTGCCGACGCTGCTGCTCATATTGCTGAAATTATAATAAAGGGATTTGAACCTCACAAAATTCTACAACAAGCCATAAGAGAAACATCAGAGATTGTAGTTAGGGAAATAATCTCAGAAGAATCTTATTTTAGAGGTAAAACCTATAATGAATTGCAAGATAAGCGATACAAAAGAGGATTTCATATAATTGCGCTAAAACGAGGTGATATTTGGATTTATAGCTTTAAATCCGATTTTATCTTTGAAGTTGACGATTTAATTATAGGATTAGGCCCAAAAGAAACAGTTGATCAATGGCGGCAATGTGTAAACCCCGAAAGTTTAAAAAATACATAAAATCATAAATGTATTGAAAATGAGTGATGATAAGATAAAGGGAAGATTTCAAAAAACAATGCAAGAGATTGCATCCCAGATTGAAGAAAATTCGACTTTAGTAAATAGCGACCAAATCTTAACCCTAATAAATTATATCCTTCAAATAAAGAAGGAAGATAATCGAATTTTTGTATACGGAGCTGGAAGGAGTGGATTTGTTGGTCGTTGTTTCGCTCAACGACTAATGCATCTTGGCATTAATTCATGTTTCATTTCAGATGCTGTTACTCCTCAATATACTGACAAAGATTTACTGATTTTAATAAGTGGGAGTGGAGAAACAACTTCCCCTACTGCAATAGCAAAAAAAGCAAAGGAAATTAAAGGTAAAATTGTACTATTTACCGGAAATCCTAAAAGTACAATAGGAAAATTGTCTGATTTAAATATTATTGTGAAGGGGAAAAGGAAAGATTTAGCAATCCAGCAAAAATCATTAGCCCCATACACAAGTTTGTTCGATATTTCCACGTTATCTGTTTTGGACTCAATCGGTGGCGTTTTAATGAATATTTTAGGCATTAATGAAAGTGATATTAATAGACGCCATGCTTCAATTGAATAATGTAAAATTAAAAAGTAAAACTTCTCTCCCGTTTTAATTGGTGAAATATATGAGTGATTTAATAGAAGTAAAATTTATATCTACAAAAATTGGAAAGGGAGTGTTTGCAAAAAAGGAAATTAAGAAGGATACAGTCATAGATATTGCCAATGTTATCCCCATTCCAAATAAAGATTACAAAAAAATTAGAAAAACCATTTTATATAATTATTGTTATATATGGGATGATCCAGAGCACAGACCAGAGTTTAAAAATGCAATTACATTAAGCGTAAGCCAATTTATTAACCACTCTTACGATCCTAACGTGAAATACCTTTATGATTATGAACAAAAAGCGATAGAATATACTGCAATTAGAGATATTTCAAAAGGAGAAGAAATAACAACTAATTATAATGCTTTAGTGCCATGTAAAGATCCTGTCTGGTTTAAAGTAGAATAACTCTTTCTTATTTTCTTAGTGATCTAAGAGTTTTTAAATTCATGATATCTAATTTATAATCATCCCCCTTAGGTGTTTCTAAAATACCAGGTATATCTTTAAACCTACTATCATTTATGAAGAAACCAAATGGTTCTTTCCCAATTTTTCCTTGACCAATATGAGTATGTCTATCGACTCTTGAACCGCATTCCTTATCTGTATCATTTAAATGAAAGGCATAAAGATATTTTAATCCAATAATATCATCAAATTCATTCCACATATCTTCATATTTTTTTCTGGTTGTAAAATCATAACCGGCGGCGAAAGTATGCGCCGTGTCAAAACAAATACCTACTCTTTTCTTATTTTGTATTTTATCTATCAACTTTTTAAAATGATGAAATTTATTACCTAAACCTTTTCCTTGCCCAGCTGTAGTTTCCATTAGAATAACGACTGGGGAAGATTTTGTTGCATTCAATAATTTATTCAAATTATCGGCAATTTGAGAAAAAGCTTCATTTTTAGTAATTTCTTCCTTATCACTGATAGGAATAACTCCAGGGTGCATATTATCGTATTCTATCCCTAATTGATCTGTTTTTGTAAGTTCATCAAGCATGGCATTATAGGATTTTTCTAACTTTTCTTTATCTAAACTTGCCAAATTAATCAAATAACTATTATGAGAGATGATCGGCCAAATTTCATCCTTTAATTCTTCTTTTTTATTTATAAAGTTATCAATTTCTTTTTGTTTTAAGGGTCCAGAAGCCCAACCTCGCACGTTTCGAATAAAAACTTGAAGTGCTTCGCATCCTAATTCTCTCCCCCTTTCAAAAGCCATATATTTACCTCCTGAAACACTCATATGCGCACCAATTCTCATCTAAATCTCCGAAATAATTTTAGTTTTATTAGATCCTAAATATACTATACTTTATTTTCTTTTTCGATTAGTCTTACTAAGTGATCTTAAATTCACCTGTAGAACATATAAAAGAGAAAAGAATTATATATGAATTATGAAAAATTTTTCAAATTACTGGAATGCAATTTCATATTCATTCATTAAGTACGGCAACCTAAAACGAAAAGCGAAAGAGATTCCTTATGTGATCCATCCCATTCGAATTACAGCAATTTTACGCGCGGCTGATTATAACGAATTTGAACATGAAGATCTAATGATAGCAGCTTTATTTCATGATCTTCTCGAGGATACTGATACTGACTTAAACGAAGTTGAAGATCAATTTGGTAAAAAGGTTGGGAAAATAATTGTTGAGCTTACTAAGCCAGAAGGTGCTAAAGGGCGTAAAAAAGACAAATGGTTGGAAAATTTAGTTAAAAACTCAAAAGAAGCAAAAATTATAAAATTAGCTGACAGAATAGACAATCTCATGGATATGAGAGATGTCTGGGATGTAGAAAAACAGAGATCATATGCTGATCAAGCAAAAATTATTCTGAAATCATGTGGGGATGCGAATAAACAATTAACACATAAATTGGATGGGCTTATCAATGAAATCTTAGCTAATCTATAGAAATTGATTAAGTTTAACCTATAAGGATCTTGAAAAATAGAAAAAAAAATAGAAAAAACTATGTTAAATGAATCAGATAATTAGATTTATGTTTATGGATTTCTAATGCTGTCGGGGAAATAATCAGGGTTAACAAATTTCTAAATTTTTCAATTAAAAGGTCCGAAAGTTCTTCGGCATCCATAATCTCATCTCCCAAAGATTTATATCTTTCGATGGCAGCAATATTTTGTAATTGTAGACGGATTGTTGCACTTTCTACATTTAAATACACGATTCCTTCGCCCTTATATTTAAGAAAAAATTCTTGATCCTTTGTTTCTTGAGGAAATAATTGGATACCGCGTAATTCTCGGACTAAAGTATCATTAAACAAAAATTTAACTAGCGTTTTTTTAAATATTTCGCTCTCTTTATTTGAAAAAATCTCTTGTAATTTAGCTATTTTATTTTCAATATAGTAGGAAATGTTTTTTTTAATTTGAAATACATCTATCTCAACATCTTCTCCACTTTCTTTTAATTTTCTTTTTTGCTTACTCGAAAATTTCAATCCATAAATGAGGTCATCATCGAATATTCTTACTTCCTGTTTCTTAAAATCATTTGAAAAATTAACTAGTTTATGGTTGTTTACAGCAATAAGATCCATACTATCAATTTTTTTCCCAAATGGTTTAAATTTAGATTCTAAATTATTCCCCGGGGGCAAATAACTCTCATGTAATTCATTTTCACGATCTCGAATATCGATATTTAATTTAATTATTTTTATATTTGTTAAACCTAAGTTAGACCATTTAATGGTACCTTTACACATATTTGTATCTCCGGATTTGATTAAATCATAAGAAAATTCCATCCTTAGCTTCGATGATAATTTTTCTTCCTCTATTTGTTTCATTTTTCTGTTCGATAACCAAGCACGAATCGCACCGTAGATCCCAGCAGCAGCTCCCGCACCTGCTAATGAAAAATTTAATATATCATTCACACTCAAAATTTATTTCACCAAATAATTATTAAAATGAAGTTTTTCGAAATTATTTTTTATTAAAATATTAACAGCATTGCATGTATTTAATCGTAATCAAAGAGATTCTTAATCTTTATGCTTAGAAATTATATGAAAACACGTAAAACTCTTTTTATCTCTCAATCATTATAATAAAATATGAGCATTAAAGGTAAATGGGAAATGTCAATCCGGATATTCGGGATGATATTATTTCTAATAGGAATAATTTTTACTGTTACTCTTGATTTCTATATATTACAGGACACTCTAGTTTTTCTACTATCAATAGTTATTTTTCTCCTATCACTTTCTACAGTTATTGGTTTCAAATTAGAACTAAAGCTATTTATTGAAAAAGATTCGTATCTTCTAATAATTTTGGTTATCTTGTCCGGAATTACTCTTGTTTTTGGTTCATTACTAAGTCTTGAGCAATCCACTATTCATTTGTTTTTACTTCTCAGTCTCTCAAATAGTATAGTTATTATAAGTTGGCATTATTCCTTGTCTTATTATAGAAAAAAGAAATTTATCTTTATTATTGGTAGCATAGCTTATATTACTATTTCTCTAATTATAAGATATACTACTTTAATGAAATTATTTAGATCAATTGGTCTGATCCCTTTCATTCTTATTACTTTTGGGATAGGATCAATCATTATAAGCGAAGGAATACTTTATAAAAAAAAATTATTAAAATATGTTTAAAAAAAATAATTTATTCTTTGTGAAGAATTAGTTAAAAAATCTTAACCACAACAACCACAACTACATGCTGCTTCGTCTTTTTCTTCATTTTCTGCTTTATTAGTTTCAGAACAACAATCTTGATCTCCCATCGTGAATATACCTCATACAATTTTTATTGTTAATATAATGATAGTTAGGATCCGAACTATATAAATGTTTCGTTTCGTTATAATTTAGATCCTAACAATATTAAGAAATATGGATTAAATACTCAGGGAATTCAATAACTTTTCAAGTAAATTGCCCAGATCTTCTATTTCTTTTTGATTTATTCCGGGACAACAGTCTTTTACCATTGTCTCTAATGGAGGAATTGAAGATTCTAATTTTTTCCCTTCCTCAGTAAGTTTTACTAATAAACTTCTCCTATCACTAGGATGGGATTTTCTAATAACTAAATTCTTCTTTTCCATATTGTCAATAACACCAGTGATAGTTGATCTAGAACAATTACATTCATCAGCCAAATCTTTAAATTGTCGACCATCAGATTCCCAGAGTTCCCTTAAAATATAATGTTGAGTAGGAGTAAGCTCTAATTTCTGAATATTATCTCTTTGTAATTTTTCATACTTTTTACTTAGTTTATTGACCAATTTAAAAACATCAACTATATCTTCGGCTTCACATAAACAAGCACATTCTTCTGAAGGATTTTCACTCATTTTAAATAATGCAATTTAATTAGGAAATTAATAATATCTATCCTTATAATTATTAAAGGAATTTATCCTTAATAATTTTATAGCTCAATCTTAAAACATATATGGAACTAATCAATTCATTCTAACGGTTCTTCAATTCTTTTCCAAAAGTTTTTGAACTCTTCTTTTGTAAAAGAAACTTTTAAATCTAAAGGATTGGATGGTGTTTCTCTAAAGAATGAAGGAAAGTCATTACTATCTTGAGTTAATCCTGCTTTTTCATTAAATTCTAATTCTGTTTGTATTATTTTTTTGCCTATATTGATAACATCAATTCTACTTAAATTTGTATCATACATTGCATTTACAGCTCCAGCTATAATATTCATATTTTCAAAAGAAGGACCAATAAAATAGCAGCAACCCATAGAATCTAAAATTGCAGTATAAATTTGTAATTCATATGATAACTCCAGTTTTCCTTCATTTTCAGTAAGTTCTCCATAATCCTTGTCTGATCGCGAAGTTCTTCCAGCAATAGCAGCTCCAGCTGTATGATCAGCGCCCATTGGAGAGGTTGCAAACGTAACACTCATAGCTTTGAAGACTCGTGGTTCATACCCTGAAATTCCTTGACCTTTCACCTGAGGAATTCTTTTAGCATTGAGTTTTTCTCCTAAATAACATACGCCATTTCCGTATAATTTCCCTTTATCTGAACCTTTCTTTATTTCTCCTAAGATTTTAAATACCGTTTCAGCATCACCCCATGCCACTTCTCCACAATCCATAGCAACTCCCATTGTAACACCAAATTCAATTGTATCTATACCAGCATCATCGCATAAATGATCGATTTTCGCTACATTATCAATATTGTCAATTAGTAGATTAGAGCCATTAGCAAAAATGGTTTCATATTCAAAACTTGAAGTTAGGTGATTTCCATCTTCATCTAATATGATGTTTGAGCATTTAATAACACAAGTGGGACTGCAAGAGACTTGTTTTCTACCTTTTCGAGCAATCACTAACTCGTGGAGCCTTTCTCCTGATATTTCCATCGCCTTATCAAATGAACCCATTCGGAAATTTTTAGTAGGCAATCCTCCTAATACACTCATCCCTCTTACCATATTAGGTGTTCCATAAATTGAGAAATTACGCTTCGTTTCAGCCAAGTTTTTCGCAAATGGTTTTGATATTTCTCTGAATTTTTTAATATCATGAAGCTTAACTTTTGAACTCTTAGTTGGAATAATAACAATAGCCTTAATCCCTTTAGAGCCCATAACTGCTCCTAAACCTCCTCGGGCCGCATGTCTACTTGGATATCCCTCCAAATCATTTGCGGCAACACTTGCAGCTTTCATTAAAAATTCACCAGCAGGACCTATTGAATAAATACCAACATTCTCTCCATATTTTTCTCTTAGATTTGAGTGGAGCTCATAATTTCCAAATCCTTTATATATCTCAGCAGATTCAAATTTTATACCTTCATCATCAATTACTATAAGTTTTAAGGACGCAGATTTCCCTTCTAGAACTAGGGCCCTGATATCATGAAATGCTAGCATCATGGCAGGACGTCCACCCACATTTGCTTCTTTAATGCCATTTGTTAGAGGACTTTTCGCACCTACAGATGTTCGACCAGAATTAGGAAAAGGGCTTCCTGTGAGTAAACCATTAGCAATAATCAATTTATTTTCTTCACCCAACGGATCAGCTAGAGGTGGAATCTCATCATGTACAATTTGAGACGTTAAACCACGCGCTCCTAGGAGGTAAAATTTTGAACCTTTAGTTATTTCTTCATACTCAATAGATTCCTTTTCGACATTAAATCTTGCTATTCTCATAATCTTACTATAATTAATGACATTATTTAAAAAATACATTACTTTTTTTTTTAAAAATTATGCTTTAATTACCCCAATATCAACAGAACATCTTGAAAATAAGAATTCTCTTTTATTGAAACCAATGCTATTCAGAATATTTAAAAATGATAACCTCATCACTAGAAAATAAGTTTTTAAGAAATACTATATAGAATTTAAAAGGAGAGGATTAATACGGCGAATGTGATGATCTGGGACCCCTATGAGCGATTTATTTGGGGGATCGCAATAACATTAACACTGATTTGTGGAGCATATTTTATTCGAATAGGAAGAAAAAGAGAAGCTTTCAAGGAAAAAATGTTCATGTTTGGAATGGGTAGTTTACCTCTCGGATTCGCGGCTAGTTTGATAATTGTCTTTATTCAAGTTATTCAAATCCAAGGAAGTTTTAATGATACAAACTACATATTTTATGGTGAGTATAGCAACTTTACTTTGATCTATATCATTCTTGAGATAGTAAGTAATGCAATATTAGGATTAACAGGCATGTTCTTCGTTTTAGCTTTTGAAGTAATTGTAAAACGTACGAAATATATTCTTACAATAATATTCTCTATTCTTGTAGTAATGGTAATTTTTTTACCTTTATTTTCAAAAAACCCCCTAGTGACAGCCAGATTTGTATACAATTATTTTATTCTCCCAGGATTAGTAATTTTTATCCCACTTATATTATATCTTTACACAAAATGGTCTTCTCCTAAATTTAAAGCAGTTGCTTCATTCTTTTTATTTGGCTTTCTATCATTCATGTATTCATTAATTCTAGCGTTAAGAGCTCACAAATCTCTCAATTCGTACCCAATAGCGTTGAGTCCAATTCTGTTAATTCTAGGTTGTTGCAGCATTATTATTCCATTAAAGATTAAACCAAAAATGATAACGCGAGCCTTATTTTATTGGGTATTCTTTTTACTGTTAGTTATTCCCTTATTTGTAGTTATAATAATTGTTGATATTGCTGTTGTTCTCGAAAAGCAACCTGAAGAGTTCAGTCCTAGCCTAATCGGAATAATTATTGGCTTAGACACGTATATATATACACTTTTTTATCTTATAATAAAAAATACACGATCAGAATTAGCTTCAATAAGATTGGAAAAGGAACCAATTATAGAAACGAAAATATTAGAGTTATTCACTAGACCACAAAAAATTACTGAAGAGGAAGTTACCGTTTCCTATGAAAAGAAAATTTGCTTGGTATGCGAAGGGAAATTGAAAAAAGAAATGTATATATGCCCAGATTGTGATACATTTTATTGTAAGAGATGTTCTGATGCGCTTGTGAACTTAGAAAATGCCTGTTGGGTGTGTAATTTTCCATTCGATGAGTCCAGACCAGTAACGCCATTTAAAAAAGAAGATCAAATAGAAAGTGAGCAAAAAAAACAAAAACCCCCCAAATCGATTTAAAAACCCTTTAGATTATAGTATACCAAATATAATTCAAGTACAATCAATCTTAAAACTATTTGGTTAACGAATGTTTTTTTTGTTCAAATAAACATTTTATTGAAATCATACGTTTTTTCTGAAAAAAATAAAGATAGAATAACTATAATTACTTTTTATAATCTTCAATATCTACTTCTGAAATCCAGTCTAAATCCGTTTTATGTCGAGTCAATTTCATTCTAGATTCATAATCAAAAGCTTCTTTATCTCTCTTGTACTTTCTAAAAACATTTCTCCAGAATATAATTTTCTCTTCTCTTAAAGATCTCAGAATTTTTTTAACATATCCAATCACACATTCAAGAGATCCCTTGTAACCTATGTTAAACTCGAGAGGTGTTAAGCAATCATTCTCTTTGGTCACTAAACTATCAGGAATGAAGTAATTATATTCTTCAAGCTTCTTAATATAATCCTCAATTGCATTTTCAAGACTCCCGTTATTGTCAAACTGTTCCAAATTAAACCTCCTAAATAACAAATCAACAATATTGCTAAACTCATCCTCAACTTCTGTAGTATGACTGTCGGTAAGACATTCACTTCCAACTAAATCAAACAGTGAAAAGATGAATTTGCGACTTAGCTCGGTAATATGGCTCACCGATTTCCATCTCTCATTGATAGGTAGATCTTCTCGATTATTAATTTGCATTGAGATATTATAACTCTCACTGGTAAAGGGTTGTGATTGAACTTTTGATCCTTTTCGGTTCATAATAATAAAAATAAAAGGTCCTTTTAAAATTTAATTTTATAACTTTGATAGCCAATTGTCTATATACCTCTTAGAACGCCTCTCACTTAGATAATCCAACTGGTTCTGTAGTCCCCAATGCTTCGTTGCTTCTTTAAAATCACCTTTTTTGAAATTCTGCCACATATTAATAAAAGTATCTTCCCACTTATTGCGAACAAGAGCATTAATAGGATTCCCCAATTCATTCCAAATCTTTTAAACCAGTTAGTTAAAATTTTTTTTTGTTCAAATAAACGTTTTATTAAAATTATTCGTTTTTTCTGAAAAACGTAAAGATAGAATAACGAAGTATCCATTTTAGTATAACAAA
>Ga0209976_10002450_pt1 | contig 10565 bp, 24 predicted proteins | sample SumtaG_FD_182806 | JGI IMG/M metagenome (GOLD analysis project Ga0209976, IMG submission 182806) | Deep subsurface microbial communities from Indian Ocean to uncover new lineages of life (NeLLi) - Sumatra_00157 metaG (SPAdes) (version 2) | ecosystem: Environmental > Aquatic > Marine > Oceanic >... | reverse complement strand
CTTTGTTCACGAGCCTCCACGTAGCGAATAGCTCGTTGCGGACCGTCACCAGATCCGCCACGTTCTCGCCGGCCACCCGGACCCGCTCGTCCTGGCGCTTCAGGTCGCGGTTCACCCGCTCACGGGCTTCCAATAGGTCGAGCAAGTCTCCTCTACACGACATGACTGAACACCTCCTGTTCCATTCCAATCTTCCTCACCAACGTCTCCATGATCGCCTCGTCGAGGGACCCCTGTACGGAGAAGACGCGGGCACGGACGGGCCGGTCTGACCCGATACGGTGAACTCTCTTGATCGCTTGCGCGTTGACCCCGGGGGACCAGTCGGGTTCCACCAGGATGATCTCGGCGGCGGCTGTCAGCGTGATCGCCGTGCCGCCCGCTTGCTGTTGGACGATCATGCACTTCGGACCCTTGGGATCCGTCTGAAAGCGCCGGACCTCGGCCGCCCGCTGGGGCGAGGTGTGCGACCCGTCGAACCCGTAGCACCTCCAGCCCCGGACGATCAGCTTGGCACGCAGCTCGCGGCCTGTGTCCTTGTGGTGGTACATGAGCACGATCGGGGACAACATCTCGTCGCCCACCAGCTTGGCGATCCGTCCGGCCTTGTGCGTCCCTAGCAGCCGGCGCACGGTAGGGGTCTCGATTCCTTCCTCTTCAATCAGGGACTCCAGCTCCCCCGCGAAGTCCGCGTCGGCAGGGAGGGGTACGACGTGAAGCCTCAACGGAGGCAGCTGGAGTCCTACGTCCTTGAGCCGTCGGCGGAGCATGAGCGGGTTCCACACCTCTCGGGTGCCCCCGTCCAGCATCCGCACCAGCTCTTCGGTGTTCTTGGCACCCGTGACTCGGGGGCCATAGTCAGCCTGATACCACTTGCAGAAGTGATCCATCCACTGGTGCGCGGTCTCGATTCCGTCCGGGATCCGCAGGGGCCAGAGCGCCTTGAATATCGTGTACAGCTCACTCGGGTTGTTAGGCATTGGAGTCCCCGAGAGAAGCCATGCCCGGTCAGCCCGGGCAGCGACCGCTAAGGCCGCTCGGGTGCGCTTCGCCTTCGGGGACTTCGTGTAGTGGGCCTCGTCGAGGATCACCAGGTCGTACTTCACCAGGGCGCAGTTGGGGCACAGGGCCAGCTTCGCGTAGCTCATGATCTTCGGGCACCGGGCTGCGGGCCACCACTTCTCCCACTCAGCCTGCCACACCGGAATCGCCACGGCTGGGCAGACGACGAGGATCGAGAGGAAGCTGCCGGTCTCGCCCTGGATAGCCATGACCGCATGGATAGCCTGCGCGGTCTTGCCCAGGCCCGGCACGTCCGCCAGGTAGGCCCGCTGGGTGTGGGCCAGGAAGTCGGCGCCACGCTCTTGGTACGGGTAGAGCTTCACCGCTTCGGTGGCCGGAACAGCTCATTGGCGTGCTTCCGGTCGATCCACCAGAAGATCAGGAGCGCCCCGATCTGGAGGAGTGCGTACCCTGCGATAGCCGCCCCAACCACAGCGACCACGGTCGAGACCTCCGTCTCCGGGAACCCCTCGAACAACTCTCGAAACGTCATGGTCTCAGCTCCTCCTCAGTGAACCAGTGTTGGCGCCGCTGCCAAAGTAGCCGGCCGGACACCTCGTCCTTCCGCTTCCGCCAGCCCTCCACGAGTATCAGGGCGCCACCGGCCCGCAGGCCGTCGGCCAGGGCTCGCAGGGGCGTCTCCCACTGTCCCTTCCCGGTCGTCTCGGTCAGGATCTTACGGACCCGGGTGGGGACGTGCGCCCAGCTCGTGACCTGAATGAAGATCGTCGGCCAGCCCATGAGCCGGCCCCGCTCGATCTCGTCCGGCCACAGCTCGAACCGGGAGCCGCCCGCGTCAGCGGGCTTCGGGATCGCCACCAGGTCGACGAAGCCGAACAGGTCCCGCTTGACCTTCCGGCCCCCGCCGATGTCCACGAAGAACTCGGCGTTCTCGACGTTGTAGCCTTCCTCGCGCCACACCTTCCGGCTCTGAGCCTTGGTCGCGTCAGCCAAAGAACGGACCCTCGGTCACGTCGGCCGGCGACACGTCTACCACTTTCCGGCTGACCCGCGTGAGGTCCCCAACCCGTTCGGTCGGGGCCTTGGAGATGAACGGGGTCGGCTCCGGCGAGATGTCCATGATCAGCTTGTCCAGCATTTCACGGAGCCACGGACCCATGCGCTTCCACCACTCGCACCGGCACTCGACCTCGACCCGGGGCTGCGTCCGCCCGCAGCCGTAGCAGTACCACTTCATGCCTTGATCGTCCGGGTTCCGGGGAGCACGCCGGCAGCGTCGTCCACGTCCGGGAGTAGATCCTCGGGCTTGAACGCCTCGCCGTAGAGCATGAAGCCAACGATCCGAAACATCCGGCCGGAGCGCATGAGGGCTTCGGTGCCGTCGCCTATGATCTGCCCGATCACCGTGACCTGACCCTCCTCCTCGGTCTCTATGCGGAGGATGACCGGCACGGGTTGACCCGGGTTGGCGACCACCACGCGGAGCACCAGCTGTCCGACACGGATCCTAGCTACTACGTTCTGCACGGCGTCTCCTCGAAGTCTTGACCTTCTCGATCTGAGTCTCCATGCGGAGGATGCGGAACAGTCCCGCGTCCAGCTTGATCATGGTCTCCAGGGTTGGGCGCCGGCGTCCGGCGAAGTAGTGTTGCAGCCGGTGGCGGTCCATGCTGACCTCGGCCGCGAGCTGCGCCTGCGCGATCCCCGCCTTGTCCAGGATCAGAGCCAGCACCGCGATGTAGACCGGTGCGTTCTCGAAGCGGGGATCAGCCACCGTTGGCCCCCAGCTCGTAGCCGGCGTCGTAGCCCTTCTGGAACGCCACGTCCTGGCCCGCGCGGAAGGCGGCCCGGTTGTCGGCCCAGCTTGGGGGCGGCGCCCAGCCGAAGCGGGTCTTCCAGTAGGCGTAGAGGCTCCAGCCCACCAGGAGGTTAAACGGTACGATCGTACCGCGAGCGATACCATCTGGCGTGTAGTATTTGCTGACGAGCCCGTACCCTCGGGGCCACACCGCGCCCTCTTCCCGCCTGATCCAGAGCACGTCCACCAGGCGCCGTCGGGCGCCCTGGAAGAACGGACGGACCGGTCGCAACGTCTCCCGGATGACCTCCGAGAACGCCCAGCACAGGCACCAGCCCGCGACGATCACGGCCATGACCAGCAGGCCGTACATGGCTCCCATGAACAGGTCGGTCACGCTTGCCCCCTGATCTGAGCGGCCACCTTGTCACTGGCGCCGCGTTCGATGTCTGCGATCCCACGGATCTGGTGGACCACGGCCTTGTCGAAGCCACGGTCGAGCCCTTCCTGATAGCCGTAGTCGTAGCCTCGCTTGTAGCCCTTCAGCTCGGCGCCAGTCATCTCGCTCTTGAACGCCTCCGCCACCATGCGGGCGAACCACCGGGCGATCATATTGAGGACACCACGCCCCGCCGCTGGAAGGCGGTCAGGTCGGTCAGCCGGCTCCGGCTCCAGCTCATGCAGTCCTGGCACTGGAACCGTTGGTACACCATGACCTTCGTTCGCTGCTTCCCACGCCGCTGGAGATCGATCCCCCCGCAGTTGGGGCACATCTTCCGGGAGTCGGTGTCCGGCTGATAGAGCGCGTGGTTCGGGTGGTTCGAGATCCACGGCAGGAGCAGCCGGTACAGGCCCTCCATGCTGGACACGTCGCGCCGGTTGTACGTCTCCATCTCGGCCCAGGCGTCCGGGTCTCCGTCCATGCAGCCAATCCAGAGACGGAAGCCGGAGTGGTCCACCTTCTCCTCGATACCCAGCTGGGTCAGGAGGTGGGCCAGCTTGTTGGAGGTGAAGCGGAACTTCTGGCGGGCGGTCAACAGTAGATCGATATGGGCGAACGGAGCCGGTGGCCCCAGGCCCAACTTCACGAACTCTTTGTTGAGGGTCGGCACGTCGAACGACGTTCCGTTGTAGTGGACCACGGCGTCCGCCTCGGTCAGGAGGGCGTGGGCACTCTTCACCATGCGCTCATGGGCTCGCTTGCCTCCGACCTCGGAGACGAACTCGACCGGGCTCTCGTCGTAGCTCAGATTGAACCAGCGGTACGCGAAGCACATGACTCGGCCCGACTGGATCAGCTGCGACAGGCTCACAGTCTGCTTCCAGAGGCCCCACACGAACGCCTTGTTGGGCGCCGTCTCGATGTCGATTCCTAGAATTTTCACGGGGTCTCCCTGCGTAGAATGAGGTGCGCCCCCCGGCCGATGGGCTCCAGGGGGCGCTGGTGGGCAGTCAATGGTCCTGGCACTACACCCGGGGAGTACAGTAGCAGTCTCACCAGGTTGAGAAAGCCTTACACCACGGGGATCCTCCGCTCCTCGTTGAGGTTGGGGAAGGCGACGGCTGCGTGCTCGGGGTCCCACAGGTTCACCGGGTCCTTCAGCCGGTGGCCGAGACTCGGGGCAGCGGTGGTCGGGGTCTTCGGTGTCACCACCCGCTGGAGTACGGTGCCGTCCTCCGTGATTCTCTGAAGAAACCACTCCAGGCTCACGGTGTCAGACGGGTCGGTCGTCGCCCACTCGTTGGCCGCCAGGGCGAGCTGGAGAAGCCGCTCCATGTTCTCGGGGTCGTCGTTGGTGGCCGTCTTCGTGACGAACCACAGATACCGGAGCCCCCGCGCGACGAGCTGCCGGGCTGTCTGCCCGGTCACGCCCAGCTCGGCGCCCACCTCGACGTAGCTCATGGCCTCACCCGTGCTGAGACCATAGTAGCGGAAGAGGGCGCCCAGCCACCTCCGCTGCGCCTTCGGGGCGCCGTACCACACGTCGTTCAGCCACGAACGGACGCCCTCATTCAGGGACGGCTCGTAGAGTGCCGCCGCGAGCTGGGGCGCTACCCCCAGGAGCTGATAGAACACGGTCAGCAGCCGGTCGTCGGTGTACGTGCCGTCAGGGTTATCCACGGATCAGTCCTTCCTGTTGGAGCGCCGACAGCTCTTCGAGCGCCGCGCTCAGATCCATCTCCTCCTGCTCCAGCTTGCGGTAGTAGTCCCGCGCCACGCCGAAGGTGGCTTCCGCCCGTTCCATGTCGCCCTTGGCCCGCCTCGCTCGCTCGCTCACGGTCTCCAGGCGCTTCTCCAGGGTGTCGACTGCTGCGTTCATGGTCTGTCCTCATAGTAGAAGCTGGCCACCAGCCCGACGAGTGCAACCGCCAGGACGCCGGCGAAGAAGAGGTTGGCGCCGAAGGTCTCGGCCAACCACACCAGACCCCCGGCCACCAGGATCACGGCGAGGATGGCCCCGCCCAGGCCCAGGATCAACCCCACTGACTTTCCGATCGCTATGAGTAGCCTCATTCTGTCTTCTCCTGCGCCCCGGCGTTCAGCAGCCGGTACAGCGCCCGGAGCTGACCTCCGGTGAGGTGGACGGGCGGGCCGCCGTGGTCGTACTTGACCCGCAACGCCAGGAACAGCCCGTGCCCCGTCGTGCGGAGCTGGAGCGTCACGCCCGGGGCCTCGACGGTGCGCTCCACCACGGTCCTCGCCTCGATCGGCGGGCCGGGGTTCGGTCGCTTGAGTGGTACGTCGCTGAGTTTCGTCATGACTATCCTCCGAACAGAATGTGAATCACGAAGCCGGTGATCACGCCCACCAGAAGGGACACCGGCACCACCGCTATGAGCACGGTGACGAGCAGGACCCACCCGCTCTCGCTCCCGTCGACAGCCTTCATGCGTCCTCCTCTATGGTCCATGTGAGCCCGCCCGGAAGAGTCTTCCGGCGCAGGCGGTGGCGTAGTACGCTCTTCGCGTCCGACAGCCGTTCTACGTGGATCACCTCGGTCTCGCCGTCGGGGTACGTGTACCTCCAGGGTCCACCACGGACCCGGGCGGCCCGCACGTCGACGAGCCAGGCTCCGCCCTCGGGGTAGCGTTCCTTCAGGCGCTCGACGTACTCCTGGCACCAGGCGAGGGGTTGGGGTTCCATGCCCCACACCAGACCGTCCCAGGCCACGACGTACAGGCCCTGGTCCTTGCGTATGGTCCAGCCCTTCTTGCTCATCTGTCCTCCAGCCGGATCGTCACCACGTTGCAGCCGCCGTCGGGGAGCACGGCCAGGGTTCCGTTGAGCCCGTAGACCCTGATCGTCCGCCGCTCCACCAGGCCCCGGCGTACGTCAATGGCGTTGCTCCACTTTCCACCGAACTGCCAACGGACCGCCCCGTCGAGGGGCAGCTCCTGGCGCTGCTCAAGGTCGCGGGCCACGGTGGCGATCTTGAACTCCTCGGGCTGCCTGCCACGGAGGCGCCGGTTGGCCTTCACGCACTCCTCCAGGCGCAGGTTCAGCCGGTACAGCTCCTCCTGCACGTAGAGGGGGCAGCGCCCAACCTCGGCCGGCGTGAGGCGTAGGTTGGTGGCGGCCATAGGCCGGGCGGTCACGCGAGCCTCCTCTGCCTGCGGCGGAGCATGCCCGGCGTGTACGCACGCTTCAGCCGGTCGCTGTTGTTGTCCTCGAACGTCAGCCGGTCGCGGATCACGAAGACCTCGGCCGGGTCGAAGTGGTATCGCTTCTGGACCACGTCGAGCCAGTCCAGCAGATCACTCTCCGGGGCGTCGGCCGCGAAGTGTCTCAGGTCCACCAGCTGGAAGCTGAGAGGGAGCGCCAGGTAGGCGGTGTAGTCCATGCCCGCCGTCCGGCTGGGTGAGATCGCACGGTACACGGCCGCGAGCACGTCGGGCACCAGGGTAAAGGTGGTGAGCGGGTCCGCGACGTGGCGCTCGCCCACCAGACGCCGCATGCCCTCATTGGCGATCTCCCCGCTCGTCATGCGCTTGGGGTAGGCGTAGGCCGGGCGGTTCCCGTTGGGAATGTCGGTCTCGGGGTTCCAGGCCACGGGGTTGTGGTCCGGTCCGGGCGACAGCGTGGTCCTGGCTGCCCGCTCGGCCTGGAGCGCGGCCCGCCAGTCCTTCGGCTGCCCGAACAGATCCTCGCGGAAGTGGGGATCGATCACCACGATCATACGCCCGTCGTGCTGATCCATGAACGCGCGGTACTCAGTACGGAACGCGCGGATCTCCTCGGCCGCCTCGGCCTCGGTGACGCCCGCCCTCTGGCGGGTCGCGCTCCGGTCTTCGTACTCCTCCTCTGAGGTGTAGAAGGTCAGGTCCACCCGCATGCTATCGGTCACGGTTGCCTCCAAAGAAGTGGTCAGTGATCTCCTGCTCGACGGAGGCGGAGCCTCGGCCGTACAGCTCGTCGAAGAATCCTCGGTTGTCGGCGTGGGCCTCCAGCCCTTGCCGGTAGAAGGAGTGACGGGCGGACCGCTTGTGCCTGCCTCGCCGGTGCCTCGGGGCGATCGAGTCACGGAGGACCCTGATCACCTCACGGTTGCCGGTGCCGACGTGGAGTCGGCCGACGATCTGCGCCGCTATGCTCACGGTGTCACCTCCAGCTTGGCGGCCCGCCTGAAGCAGGCCAGCTCGCAGTAGTACAGGTAGGGCGGACCGTCCAAGTCGACGATCGCGTCGTCTGCCTGCGTCCACTTGCCGCAGCCGTTGCACAGTACCTTCGTGCCGTCGCGGCGCTTCGGTGTTACCTCAGTGATCCTCACGGGGATCCTCCTATCAAGGCCGCCAGAAGAGTGCCCACCACCCAGCTGATCAGGTAGAGGTACACTCCCCGGACGTACGGGTTCCGTGTCAACGGAGCGCCCGCCAGCTGATCGGCTCGGCGCCCGCTGACTTCGGGCAGTGGTAGTACGTCGCGTCTCTCTTGCTCCGGCGCTGCCGGGTATCGGTCACGCCACAGGTCGGGCAGCTCCACTCCCACTTGGCGTTCGCCTTGCCCGGGCTCACCGGGCTGTCTCTCGGGGCGCACCGCTCCGGCTTGGCCCCCAGCTTGCGAGCCCACGCCTTCCAGACCGGGCCGTGGTACGCCTTCGGCCCCGCCAGAGCGTGCGCCGTCTCGTGCAGTAGGGTATCCATGGCCACGGCCGCGTCGGCCTCGACGACCCAGCGGGCGACCTTGACCTCGAACGGCCGGTGCTTGGCGTTCGGGTTCAGGATCGCGTCACGCAGCCCGGTGCCCAGGCACCAAGTGCAGCAGCCCAGGAGCGTCTTCATTTTCGGATCGATCCGAAGCTCCACGTCGGCCAGCTGCGGGTACTCGGTCTGAAGCTCCGCGAACGCCTCCGCCAGCACACCGATCGTGAGCCAGGTCTCTCTGCTTATGCTCGCCACAGTCAGTCCTCCTCTCGGTCGAGCCACGGGTCGAGGTGCAAGCCCTCCGCCACCTGGCCCAGCGTCACGGTCTCGGGGACGCCCTCGGCGTCACGGCGGACGGGGTTGGGGATCTGCTCGTCCCACTCTCCGCCAGCGTTGAGACGGTCGATCACCCGCTCCGCCACGTCGAGCCAGGCGGACGGGACGGGCGGGAAGTGGTTATGGTGGAGGTGGTAGATCAGGCCCGCTCGCCTGTTCTCTGAGTGCTCCGCGATTCCTTCGGCTACCATACGTCCCACTGTACTCTCCTCGGTTACGAGTGTTCCCTCTGTTGGTACATGGAGGCGGCGGGAGTCGAACCCGCGTCCGGTCGGCCTGGTGGAGTGTAGCGCCGCCGTCGATACCTTACGCCCCCGCCCCTCTAGCTGCACCCTGGCGCCCGGTCCAGGCCGCGAGCTACGAAGCCCGCCCGCAGCTCGGCCGCCCGGTCCACCTCGGGGTCGTCGTCCCTCACGATCGGTGCGTCCGGCTCGTCCAGCTCCGCCAGGGCTTCACGGATCCGGCCCAGCTCCCGGGCCGACTCCAGGCAGCGGGGTCTCAGCGCCACGGTGCGGAGCTGGACCTCCAGGCGGACGGTGAGGTGTCGTCTCTCGTTGGTCATGCTGTCAACCTCTCTCGTCAGGTGGTAAGCCGCCGACGGCGGCCACGGCGAAGCCCAGGACCAGGCAGGCGGCGAAGTACGCCACGATCCAGAGAACCGGGGTCACGGCAGGATCCTCCAGGCCACACGGGCCACGGCGAAGGTGAAGGCCACACCGAAGAGGGCGCAGACGAGCGCCGCTCCGGTCGGGGTGGCCAGGTACACGGGGCGCAGGAGAACGAGCGCCAGCGTGATCGTGGCGGCCTTCATGCGTCCACACGGTCGGTGATCACGTAGAAGCACCGGTTGCGGAGGTTGGGGTTGCTGGCCGCTTCGAGGTGGACGGTCCGCCCGGCGTTGACGGTCGCCAGCACCTTACGGAAGAGGCGACGGGTCTGGTCCTCGGCGTGCTCGTCCTGGGGGCAGAAGAAAACCAGGTTGTCGGCCGGGAAGGGAACCTGCTCCCACTCGACGCGGTCCGCCCGGTAGTCTGCGATCTCCTCGGGGGTCAGCTTGGCGGTGATCGCCGGATCCTCGGAGGCGGCGCCGATCCAGAGGGCGTCGTTATGCTTCCGGGCCAGCTCACGAGCGGCTTCGATCCCCGCCTCGTGCTCCGCCCACTCGTTGCCTTCGTCGAGCTGTTCCTGAGTGTAGGAGTCCAGCTCGGGAGCGGTGACGACCTCGGCCCGGCGCTCGTCCTTGACTTCGTCGGCCGCCAGGTTGGCCAGGATCTCCGTTGCCGTCTCACGGTCGAGACCGGGCAGCGGGGCCTCGTCCGACTCGTACAGGCGGTCGAGGTTGACCACGGTGAAGTCCTCCGCCAGCACGTCGTACAGCTCGGCGGCGATCGGGGTGATAATGAGGCGAAGGTCAACGCCGGTTCCGGGGCCTGCGGTGCGGTGGGCACCCAGCTCCAGCACTTTCACCTTCAGGGTCTCGAACGAATCGGAGGTGTAGATCACTCCGCCGTGTCTGAAGCCCAGCTTCTTGAATCGGGTCTCGGTCATGTCTTGCTCCCTGCTTCCGGCGCTCGTTCGGCCGGTCACTGTTCTCTTATGCAGGACCCGTGCCACCGCTCCAGGCTGGGGCTGAAGGATACCCGACATACAGGGTATGGAGTTACGGGATCGAGGGTGGCCAGTCTCAACGAGATGAGACGAGAGTGTGGTGCAGATAAGTGCTGATCTCGCAATAATGTACGGCCTCAGTGGGTCGCCTGTACAACACATTCCGGGTGTCGGCGGCGACGTTCGCCGGTATCGCTCAGGTTGGGGCGCACTCAGGAGTATCCGGTATCGCTCAGAGGATGTCGTTATGGTGTAACGACTTGAAGGATACCGGCCCGATAGTATCGCTCGGTATCGTACCTGAAGGATACCGGAGCACGGTATCGTTCGTAGTAGTTATAGAGTAACGACTTACAAGGATATTATCTCTACGATACCGTCTCCCCGCGCGAGGAGCTGTCACCCTGGCCAATCGGAGACCGGGAAGCGGCCGACACCGGTACAACATTCCGGGCTGTGGTCATGCGAGGAGGAAGGAACCCACACGCGAGGTGTCTGTGCCAGGTCAGCCGAAGTTCACGGCTCTATGCGTTCAGATCGACGGCGAGACGGACGGCGAGCTGGAGATCATGGAACGAGTGGGCGCCGGTGAGACCTCGAAGAGCATAGCCAAGAGCTACGGTGTGAGCTACGAGCTACTGAGACGGTGGCTCAACCT
>Ga0209976_10002449_pt1 | contig 10565 bp, 11 predicted proteins | sample SumtaG_FD_182806 | JGI IMG/M metagenome (GOLD analysis project Ga0209976, IMG submission 182806) | Deep subsurface microbial communities from Indian Ocean to uncover new lineages of life (NeLLi) - Sumatra_00157 metaG (SPAdes) (version 2) | ecosystem: Environmental > Aquatic > Marine > Oceanic >... | reverse complement strand
CGACGCGGGCTCATGCCGTTAACCAGAGGCGTTCCTCCGCCGCAATACCCGTGACCCCGCTCACGCACCATTCTTTGGGGCGTATCCACACTTAAAACTTACGAGAAAAAAGGGAGGGAGTAGATGACTGAGCACTCAGGGTTCTCTCAGCGGTGCTACGAGCATAGGCTCCGGGCACAGGGTGCAATCCTTGGGACATAGAGCTATAGGCTTTATCTCAACATCAGCTACAGTCAGCAAGTCAGCCAGAAACTCCTCGGCGGGACCTTCACATTCTGCGACCATGCAGAAGCCGCCCTCTTCAAGTTCTCCTATGACAATCATTCGTCCCTCTCCAGTAAGATTAAATTTTGTCTTGCGGAGGCCTTCTTCTATCTCTTTGCTCCTCTCACCACTCTTGCCCTCTTTTGCGTGTCCAGTTACCAGATATCTTTTCATTCAATTTACCTTCCTGCACCATAGAATGGGGTGCATCACCGCTTAAAACTTACGAGAAAAAAGAGGGGATGTAATTAACTCGTTATTTTTTCTTCTCTGTGACTAGATCTGAAACCAGCGAATCCGTTGCCACCATTCCCGCTGTACAGGCTCCGACAGCCACGGCTTTCCCAACACACGTGGGAGCCCCTGCTGCTGTTCCGGCGAAGCATCCCACAGCCCAGGCCGTTGCACTTACGATTCTTAGTCCGGTCCTCAGTGCTCTTCTCCACCAGTCGTAGACGTAGTATTTCATGGTGATTATGTGGTAGTCTTCCAGATAGGATGAGAACTCTCCTCTGATGGTGGGTTTTCCATCTATCTTGGTATAGTCTTCGTAGAGGTTTACGGTGATGGTTGCATAGCCTAGCTCTGGGTTTCCTAGGGTAGTTTTAGATGTGTACTCGTATCGACCGAAGGAATCTCTGGGCTCTCCGGATACTCTCTTGAACTCTATTTTTGCGGGCTCCTGTATGTTGAATTCGTATCCTTCACTCTGTAGTGTGTAGACGGGCATCGTGATGTTGAATTGTCGGTCTCCGTCCATCTCCACGATTGTTTCCATGTGTATGATTTTGGGTTGTTCGATCTGTGATGTTATCACTGCATCGAGGGTGAAGCTGCTGGTTGTATCTGAGGTAACGACTTCGACGACGGTTGAATTGGCCACTCTGGTGATTCCATCTAATCCCAAGACGGATCTTGTGTCGTCTGTTTGGAAAGTGTCACTGGCGATGTGTCTGATTGTCCTGGTTCCTGTGTACGAGTATGGGTAGGCTAGACCGTCTGTACCGATATAGGTCGCCGACAGGGTTCGCTGACTTTTATGGATTTTAGTATCGACGCCAGTTTCAATTCTTCGGCTATAAAGTTGGAAGTCCTCTCCCAAATCCGAGATTAGCTGGACATAGGTTGCGACGACGTAACTTGTTTCGTTGATGGCTAACCAGCCATGGTCGCAGATTCCTCTGAATTGAACACTGACACCATATATTTCTAGAGTGAACTCATAGTCTATCGTGACCGATAGTCTTCCCTCTGAATCCGTTACCTGGATGTCATGGGCAACGACTTTCTCGACGCTGAAGCCGTATTCCCACAGAACCGTGTTGATATCATACTGTGAGATAAACAGGCCTACATCATACGTGTAGAGGGGTCCTGAGTTACTCCAACCCTCCGTAGGTCCCCATGCATCTGAGCCGCCATTATCGCTCCAATCTTCAGGGCTGTCGGTATCCGCTGAAGCTGAGTTTCGTCCGATGGTTTCGCCTCGCAACACGAAGTTTTCATTGTCATAGCTCGTGTCAAAGTATGTGCCTCTAGTCCAGATACCTGCGTCTGAGGCAAAGCCCTCGGCTACATTCAACACTACAGGAATAACGGGTGGGGGCGCTAAAATGTCAAAGCTCTTGGAGTTCCAGGTCACATAGTCCACGATTGTTTCTGCGCTGGGTTCACCCATGTAGAGGGCTATTGAATCTGCGTCGTTTTTGAAAACTTCATCAAGGGTGCCAACGAAATAGTAGGCATAACCTTCATCTTCAAACTTGGTTTCACCAATGCCGGGATTGGATAGGCTATATTCGTACATGCCAGGCTCCTCTGGGCCGAAGTGTACGATCATAAAGCATCCTGGAGGGAAGTCTATGGCTGGAAGAACTGCTTTGACTGATCCATCTGTTCCTGAGATCGTCCATCCAGACAAATCTACTGCAGATTCACCATCGTTGTAGAGTTCAATCCACTCGTTGCCCTCGTCTGCGCCCAGGGGATTGTATAGTATTTCGTTGATCTTTACGTTTCCAGCTAATTCGATTGTGAGCTCTCGAATCCTATCCCTGAGTTCTTTCCGTTCGATGTAGAGTTCTTCGCGTTCAATATAGATTTCATCGATTATGTAAATGAGTGTTTCCCGATCTAGAGTAAGAGCATCGACAACGTCAGATAATTCATCGTATTCTCCTGAAATTGCCGTTAACTGTTCTAAGAGAGCTTCGTGCTCATTTTGGAGGATTTCTTGCTGTTGTGAAAGCGTCTCATATCTTTCCTCGTGGTCCTGTATTTCAGCTGTGAGATCATCCAACTGAGGTTCATAGATCAGATAGGTACCAACATAGCCTAAGCTCCCGCCGATGACTATTCCTATAAGCAGTACTGAAATGATTTTCGAGTCCATAATTTTCATGTCTCCTTGTCTTTCTGCACCATAGAATGGGATTCATCACAGCTTAAAGGTTATGCGCGAGAAACCAATTTCTATTCGCCTCCGTTTCCCTTGTAAATCCCAACTCTGTATCCTATTATGCAGCCTATGAAGAAACCTAGGGTAAATCCGATAAAAAGTGCGTACGATATCTCATTTAACACCATTGGGTTACTTCTTCGTACCTATTCTTTCCTAGGTTGGAGTGAGGGGATCATCCCCTTCATGTATGCGTAAAGTAGGGCAGCTGCGATGATTAATGTCAATATCCCAGCCACGTAACCCGGTTGCAAGAAGGGGGGTTCTTCTGGAGGCTCTGGGGGTGGGAGGACGGTGAAACTGACGGTCATATTACCCACCTGAGCCACGTGGGTTCCCACGTCGCCCAGAACCACGAAGGTGATAGTCCAAGATTCTCCGCCCTTGAGAGGCGGTATATCCGCGGAACTGGCAACTTCTCCGTCCAGAATAAGATCAACGGTGCAGGTTCCCTCCGCTTCACCTAAGTTGGTTATATATACGGTTACATTCACAAGCTGGCCCTCCTCCACCTCCTCTTGAGAGACCGCAAGATTCGAGACCTCGAACTCCGCTAGCTTGAACGGTGGGGTCTTAACCGTGAAGCTTCCAGTGAGCCCGTCGAGAGTGACGTTGAAGTCTCCAACATTGTTCATGGTTTCTATTGTCCAGGATACCGTCTTGAATTCATAGGCTTCCAGTTCGACATAGAACGTCAGGGTGACTTTGTACGGTGGCGAGGTGACGGGGGGATCGTTGACGTTCTCTATCTTCATTTTGACTATGTAGGTGAGGTTTTGGCTGTCGATGTTCCTGAGGTCGAAGCCTATGGTGACGCTATCCCCAAATTCGAGCTCCACTGGCGTTATGTTTAGGTTGTCGAGTATTGGCGGCAAAGGTGGAGGCGGTGGAATCGGAGGCTCTGGTATGGGTGGAATCTCCCTGACGGTGATCATGCACGTGTCAGATCCGACCGCATTCTTCCAGTCCTTCACCTTAAGAGTCACAGTGTAGTTACCCGGCTCCGAGTACACATGGGAAACGGTCTCGCCAGAGGCCTTCTTCCCATCGCCGAAAATCCAGGTCCATTCCATTATCGCGCCATCCGGATCGTAACTTTCCGATCCGTTGAACTCCACGATCTCTTCAACGTAGACCGTCCGGTTCAACCCAGCATCTGCCACAGGACTCTTGTTAGGCCCACTAACTGGTGGGGAAGGACCGGGCTCAGGCTCCGGTTCCTCGGCTTCCACTCCGAATGGGGCGAACACCGTGAAGTGGTCGACCACAGCCCAGACGTAGTTCTCAAAGGTGTTCACGCCCGATGGGACACATTGAATCCAGTCTGGATAATCAAAGTAGTAGAGACGAAGTGCGCCCTCATCGATACCCGCGGCCTCCACCTCTTCATCCGTGTAGTAGACACGTATCTCGGTGGTGAACTCTTCCACCGTCGCCTCGAACTCAAGGAAGATCCCGAGCGCCATAGGCGATTCTGGAGGCACCTCCGCCTCTGGATGAGGGTTCTCCTCATAGAGGCTTACTGTCACGGTCGCCAGCTCCGTGGAGATAAAGTCCTCCAACACGACGCCAGCTTCCTCACTCGCGTCAATATCGGTAGGAATGTTAGGGGGTATATCCTCGATATAAGTGACGACAGTCACTACGAGTTCAACTTCTCCAGCCAAAACAGAGCCGGTGAATAGGAAACTAAGCACTATTAGTGCTATCAAGACTATTCTTTTCAATGCTAACTCGGTTTTCATCTTCTCTTCCACCACACAAATATAATGGCAAAGCATGCCGCAATAGCGGCTCCTGCCACGCCTCCGATAATGTAAGGATTGCTAATATTTTCCTGAGATTCAGCCTCAGTTTCTTCCTCGGATTCCTCCTCGACAATTAACTCGGGCTCCTCCTCGGATTCGGGCTCTGTTTCATCCTCAGGTTCTTCTTCTTGAATCTCCTGAGCCTCGCCCAGAAGGTTGATCTTGATCCTGATCTTTATGCCCACAGCGACGAAGCCACCCGTGTAGGCGAGGAATGTAACCTTGCCCTCGTAGACGCCGGGCTCCAGCGTCTCGTTCCCGTAGAAGGTGAGCTCCACAGGCGCGTTCACGTCACCGCCGGTCATGTTTATCCTCGACGGCTCTATCCTGAAAGGTAGATTTTCCTTCCCGATGATAAGCTGGCCTTCCAGCCCGTCGGAAGTGATATAGAACGTTGTCGAGTTCGACCCATCCATCTGTAGGTCCAGCTCGAATGACGGGGGCCCTATCCCAAGCGCCTCCACTTGAGGTAAGGGCATTGTCGATACTATGAGAATGATAAAAAAGAGGAAAGGGGTTCGTTTAGACATATACGGCAACTCCTATGATGCTTCAGCCCAGAAGACTAGTACGGCGTCGTGAGGCCCCATAGTCGTAGGTCCTATTAGCTGCATTGTGTATGAATCGAAAGTTCCGTAAGGTATCGAACCAAGGTTCCAACCGCCACTATACATACCATCCAAATCCAAGAAGGATTGATAGAATGCCGAATCTGTGTCTGCAGTAACAGTTACGGTTATTTCTCCATTGTTTGTTACGTCGATTGTCTTAGGATCCGAATTCCTGCCACTTATGATAGTGCCAAAGTCTATGGTAGTTGGACTGACAAAGATGCTAATAACCGGAGGTCTAATGGTAGCTGTCGTCGAGATATGTGATGCCTCGTATATGCAGATGTCGTATAGTGCTTGGATAACTTCTGAGGTCCCTTCATGGTTCTCATCTTCTCCCTCGGGTACAAATTCTCCATTCACAAGTTGATTGACTAAAAAGTAGTTTCCTGCATCCATACATGCCCCTAAGTTGTCTGTTTTGATTAGAGCCATAACTGCGTATGCCGTTGTCTGAACATCATTGATATACACCCAAGTTTGGAAATATCCAGCTTCAACTTGGATGCCCAGTAGTATTGCTTCCAAATCCGATGCTTCTGTTTCATGGGTTCCCGTTGTCATGAAAGCCTCTAACGCTCCTGATAATGCCAGCCCGTAATCTTCCTGTTCCCCGACTGTGGGATCGTAGAGTATAGTCGTGACGTATAGTGCATCGTAGATTACATCAGCCATAGCCTCGGCGTCCGTGAAGTATCCTGTAAAGTATCTATCAAGTGCCAGTGCGCCTTGGACGTAAAGGTTGATATCCCAAGATATCAATCCAGGAAGTCCTTGACCGTTTCTTCCATCACGAACGAACTCTGCTAACCCAATTGCATCAGTATGTTTACCGATCTCTGCGTCATACCTTCCTTTCGCGAAGTCTGCGTAATCAGATACACCAGTGACTTCTGAGAGTTCAACCAAGAACGGAATGTCTGGTCCTCTGATCCTCCAGCCTCCATCCTTAGTTACCATGGCTCCAGTATATGTTAAGAGACAAGCATCGAGATATTTGCTATCAAGGGTGAGTTTGTATGCGTCTAACACACCTTGCGCCGTTACACCGAGAGTATTTTCTGGTGATACATCATCTGGATTTTCATTTGGTACCCAGTCCCAACCACCATCATTGTTTTGGGTTGCGACTAACCTGTCAGCAGCTTCTATAATCGCCGCCTCGTAGGAATCGAAGGGTTCTACTGCGCTTACAGGTATAGCTACTGCAAACGCCGATATCATGAGTATCGCTATCAGCAGTGTTGCCATTGTCTTCTTTCTAATTTCCATTTTCATTCTTTTCCTCTATTGGTCCGTTTCGCCTCTCGGCATGCGACGGTTCCGCGCATCTTCTGCCCACGTGGGCTGTCGGCACTTTACTCCCCCGTCCAGGGGCAAGGCAGCTCTCGCCTCCACGGTTGATGTACCGTGGCTTGAAGATAAAAAGGGGGAATGGTTTTGTTTAAACATCTGGCCTACTCCTTTCGTCTCCCTTTAGCGAAGTTATCGTTAGGTATTATTTTGTCTAGTCCTTTGCCTTTTCCTGGAACGAAGTTTAATTTTCGCATGCATAATATATCGTATAGTGCTTGGGCAACTTCCGAGTTTACCTCCGAGTTCTCTCCACCGCTACTAGATATCCATGATCCGTCACCAAGTTGGTTAGCTACGAAGTAGTCTCCTGCAGCTATAGATTCAACTAAGTTGTCGGTCTTCAGTAAGGCCATAGTTGCGTATGCCGTTGTCTGGACACTAATATACTCTATAAACGTTCCTGGATTGGTTGGCAGGTCTTCATAGTAATCCACGTAATAACCATTCTCATCTTGGGCTTCAAGGAGTAGTAATTCCAGTTCATCAACAGCGTCTTCATGGATTCCTGTTGTTATGAAAGCCGCTAATGCGCCTGAAACACCAATCACATAAGAGCTGGCAGGGGGTGTAGGTAGTGGAATGCAGTTAGTATAGATAGCTTCAGCAAATATCGCCGCGTCCCCAGTGTATTCACCAGGATAGTACCTTTCGAGAGCCAGTGCTCCTTGGACGTAAAGATTAAGATCCCAAGCCAGTAACGGTGTGTCAATACCACGATGGGCTTGAACCGCAGATATCAATCCAGCTACACTGTCGAAGCGGGTAACTGTTTTGTCATAGTATTCTTTCGCTAAGTCGGGGTTTGTAGTGATTGGGGTGAACTCCTCTATTTCAACCAAGAATGTGATATCGGGTCCTCTTATTCGAGTTTTTAATGGACTTAGTGGATCCAACGTAACGAGGTCAGAGAGTGTCTTGAGTGCACCTTTAGCCAATTCCAAAGCAGGTAGATATTCTGGGTCACTAGTTAGTTTATATGCGTCCAGTATGCCTTGCGCGGTTACGCCGACTGTGTTAACTGGTGACGGAGGACCTTCAGCTGGGTCATTAGGTATTTCTGGACCCGGCCAGTCCCAACCACCATCAAGGTTTTGGGTTACGATTAACCTGTCAGCCGCTTTTATAATCGCCGCCTCGTAGGAATCGCATGGTTCCATTGACATTACCGGAATAGCTACCGCGAATGCCGATATCATGAATATCGCTATCAGCAGTGTTGCCGTCGTCTTTCTCAATTTATTCATTTTACATCTTTTCCTCTATTCGGTCCGTTTCGCCTCTCGGCATGCGACGGTTCCGCGCATCTTCCACCCACGTGGGCTGTCGGCACTTTACTCCCCCGTCCAGGGGCAAGGCAGCTCTCGCCTCCACGGTTGATGTACCGTGGCTTATCCACAGATTTTCGGATAAAGTCATCATTCTACTCGATCCCCTCCTTGCTGATATTTATACATGTAAGTAAAGGAATTTCTGAATAATCTTCAGTAAAACTAATACCCCGCTCGCGCACAAACCAGTTCATTTCTCATTCTAGTCCTAGGTCGGCGTCACCTGGCGCTCTCGCTGGAGCTTGCGCTCTTCTTTGATCTTTTCGAGGGTAGCTTCCCTGCAGAATGCGCCGACGCTGGGCCAGTACCTGAGCTCTTCTATGAGCTTGTCTATCTCGTCGGTTATGCCTGTGGGCATCGAGATGGTTCGGTACTTTTTAGGTGCCAATTCGGGTCCGCCTGACCGTACATCACTATCACATATTAGTAGTATATTATGTTATAGATGACACGGATTTAGATGTATCTGGCAAAAACACCTATGTGAAAAGCCATTCTGGGGCGGAGATTGTCATAAATGTGAAATGATTGTCTCACGGATATGAGACGGTGGGGCGAGAAAGGAAGAAACCGTAGATCAGGCGGACCCAAAGGATCCCCTCAATCGCCCCAATCTTTCTCATCAGGGGACTATTTAGAACTTTTCAAGGGCATGTGAGAGTTTGCGCAATTGTGTGCCCTGCGAGCGACCCGAGGGCTGCATGGATGAATACCATGTAGTTGACAGTGATCCATTCGTTGCAGCTCAATCCGCCTATTAATGTGATGTCCCCGAGGCTTCCTGCCACAAGAACCGCCCCCGCGAGGGGGAGGACGGGTTTCGTCCCCATGAGATACGATAGTGCGTAGAATATGAGGAAGGCTCCCATCCACTCCAGCATGAAGGCTCCTTCCTTTAACAGGGTGTGTGGTAGGAGGGCCAGCGATATTAGGAGGGATCCTGCGGCTAGGGGTAGTCCGAAGACAATTTGTCTCGGGGACATGGCTGGCTATTGATCATTGAACCATTAAATGATTATGAAGGTCAGAAAGGTATGGCCTATCGCTTTTAACAAGCCTTGATGTCCTTAGGTTGCTTGTCCAGGAATCTGCGGATGATGCAGAGAACCAGCTCCTCCTTGCTACCGTATCCCAGGAGTTCAACGACCTGATCAAGGCTTTCCGTGATCTCGGGGGTGAGCGATATCTCCAACATAGACAAGGGGTTAGACCTCATTTGCGTGTGCGCAAGTGCTGCGTTCTCTGCGCACATGCGAAGGTTCGCAGGTTACGCTTAACCTTTATGAATTTCAGACACTGATCGTTGATACGTGCGCGCAAGAAAAAGGGGTTGGGGAACCTACCCGCCTATCCAATTGGAGAGATGGTAGTTCACTGCGGGCGTTGGTTCCTGGTTCCCCTTATGGGGTTAGCAAACAATTAGTTTTAGAGATTATGTATCAATAATATATGTTAGGCTGAAAGCGAAGCAGATCAATCTTGCTATACCGGCTGAGGCCCAGATGATCCAGAGGTTCTGTATCCCTCTGAGCCCTTTATCGACTTTGATGAATAATAGGATCAGGCCGACGTCGACGATGGTGTAGAGCAGTGGGTTGATGGATATCAGCCATGCCACCCTCGGGTTGAACTCAACGCCACCTAGGAAGATGTTCCTGAAAGTGACGGCTTCATCCAGAGCGCAGCATATTGCAAAGAATATGAGGGAGAGCCTCATATGATGATCAAAACCGTAGGACTTGATAATCCTAAAGATACTATGCCAAAACCTATCTGTACTTCATTTGGTGTATCATGCCATCTCGTTACTTCGACGTAATATTTTCCCGGAACTGGTACGCTTACTGAGTAACCTGGTCTGTTGTTTTCAACATCATTATCGAAATATGTTATAGGGGGGTCTAAGAGAACCTCTTCCTCATCATGGGTGTTATTCACTAATATGTGTAACTGGCTTAAAGTTTCGGTCATCATAACGAATATTGTAAATGAATCCATTGACCATTCTTGGAGAATATGATTATATGTTGGTAATCCACAATCAGGTATGAAAATATTACCTCTAACTGTAGTCAACCTTGTAATATAGGAATCAGTAACATCAGGTACAGTTAATGGACCAATATCAACTATACTCATTGAAGGTACTGATTCGCCAATATAATAGGAATTATCATTTAACCATATCCGTTCTAGCGTTGTGAGAAATTCTCCCCTGTTTTCGACCATAAATGAGAGATTTGGAGTTCCAGTTGAAGGTATTATATAAAAAAACAGATTCTCCATAGATCTTTCTTCGTCATTGATTTCCAGTTCATATTTCCTCATAGTATGGATTGTTTCAGCTTGCCTCATGAAAATGAGCATTGGTATAACGGCTGTGAACATTATTCCTATGAAGATAATCGTTCCAAGGACTGTGGAGGTTCCTCTACGGAACGAGATATTTGTAATAGGCGTTGTTACCCCTCCTGCTAAACGCTCCTATGCTCAACTCATCTCCCTGAGTTGGATCTGGATCAAGATCTATGGGATCTATTGGTATCATTTCACCTGACTCAACTTTTATAAAATCATTGGAGTAGACCTCATCCCCGACTTTAACTTTGACCTCAATGTCGACGTCCCCATAATTGAAAACCCAGACATATAGATAGTCGCTTTCATAACAAACATGCTCTATGATGAATCTCTCAGTGATTATATCAGTCATGTTCATGAGGGATTCAGCATAGTCCTC
>Ga0209976_10002448_pt1 | contig 10567 bp, 32 predicted proteins | sample SumtaG_FD_182806 | JGI IMG/M metagenome (GOLD analysis project Ga0209976, IMG submission 182806) | Deep subsurface microbial communities from Indian Ocean to uncover new lineages of life (NeLLi) - Sumatra_00157 metaG (SPAdes) (version 2) | ecosystem: Environmental > Aquatic > Marine > Oceanic >... | reverse complement strand
CTATTTTAGTCTTTATTCCTAATTTATGTGCTCTATTTATTATTGATTTTTTATTTCTATTTAATTCCTTTGTTAGAGATGTTCCATATTCATAATATTTTTTCTTTAATATTTTATCTTCTTCTTAGTCCATAAATTTAATGGCATATTAAATCATCTCCTTCTTTTAATTTAGATAATTTTAGTTCTATAATCTTTTTATCCCTCATCACAAAAAATTTATGTTCTGATGTTGCTTTTACTTTCCTTCCATCTTCTGTTTCTATTTCAAATAATTCTTTTATTCCTGAATCTATGCAAATTGCTTTTCCTCTTTCTTTTTTATTTGTTTTTAAATTTAAAGAATCTACTTCAAAATATTTTTCTTTAATAAGTTCCTTTATTTTTTTATTTCCAAGATTTGTCTTGATTAATGTGTTCTCAAAAAGACATCCCTCGTGACCGTCAGTGATATAAAATCTATCCTCATCTACTTTTTTCATCTTTCCATCTTTAATAGAATCCCATTTGGCTTTTAACTTGTCGTGCATATGGTAACTTGTGCCTCTTACTTCAACAGTACCCATTTTTTCTCCTAATCAAAGTCATCATCATCCCCATCTTCAAATGTTGTTCCCTTACCAAGCTCATTTTCAAGTCTTGCAAGAAATAATTGTTTCTTCATTAGAATTTTATATACCTCATCTCTTTTATCTACTATCTCTTGTTCAATTTTTTTGAATCCCTCTGGTTTTTTATCGTGGAAACCTTTTTGTTTTTTAATTTCTGTATCAAACTCATTAAATTTTTTTTCTTTTTCCGTCCATCCTTCATCTTCTTCTTTATAATCTCTTGATAACTCTAACCATATTCTATCTAAGTCTAAATTCCACTTAGAATATAATCCATTTCTTGCATGTGTATGAGAATCTTTCCATAATTCATCTAAACGCATAACTATATTTAATCCTGAACTAAATTTAGATGTTTGTTCCTCTCTTTCTTCCATATTTTCATCACCTATTGTCTTAAATGATTGTCTATTTATAAATTTAACCTTTTTTTAAGCTATTTTAGTCTATTTTTACCTGTTTTGTGCGATTTTTGATGGTTTTTTTAATTATTTATAAAAAAATTAAATCATTTTGGGGAAAAACAAGGCATTTATGCCGTTTTTTACGGCTTTTCCTTGTTTTTTCTCGTTTCTCGTTTCCATTAATATATAATATAATACTTATTTGATTATTTTATTAGTTAAATCAACCTCGAAGCTCTTTTTTCGAGCATTCTCCAGGCATTCAGGCACTTGCACACACAAAAACATCCTATAATTGATTACAACTGTTGTTTTGACCTCTGTTTTTTTGGAAAAGCGTCATTAAAAAGAACAATTTATATGAAAACAGAACATATCTTGATCTCTTTTAAGGCATTGACATCGTTTTGATGTTTACTTGTGTCATAATTAAGGCATTGGAATCTTTTAGAAACTAGAACTAGGCATTGCTCACAGAAAGTAATTGAAACAAGTGTTATAGGGTGTTATAATGTGTTGTTTTAGAGTTGCAAATTTGACTAAATTTTTTTGTTTTTTTGAAAATTAAAAACTGAAAATTAAAAAATATCTTTATTATTAAAATCAAAAAGCCAAATTAAGAAGACCTCTTTTATTTCTTCACTTAATATTAAATGAAAAAGTGAGAGTTAGGATCAAAAGCCCTTATAAGAATTTGCGTATAATGTTTATTATGTGCAGGAAGTAATAGTTAAAGGATGAGTTGTTTTATTTAGTTGCATATAAGCTGTTGAGTTTTAAAATATTCTTTGGGCTGTGTGTTGTCCCTTTGGAATAGTTTAGTGTTAAAATCTATGGACGAAACATTTATAAAGTATATATTCTTCTAAATACTACGGAGGTATAACTAAAATGAAAAAAATAATACAAAGGTTACTTGCACGACTTAAGCTCATCAAAGATATTAAGTTGATGAAGAACCAACTAAACGAAAGAGGGATTGGAGTTTATTAACTCCATCCATCTTCATAGTTGTGATTAAAGATATTCTGTATAAAGGATAACTATTAATGTCTTTATTTTTAGGTCAGGTATTTAAATAGGAAACTCTTAATTGCATTATGGATCTATTTGAAGCAGAAAAACAAGAAGAATATGAAGCACTCGGATTTAAGAACCAAAGGCGTAGTGTAAAGGTAAGTGAACATAGAACAGGCAAAACCAATATCAAAAGAGATGTTAAAAGAAAAGCACTAGCACCTGGAAAGAGAATTTCTAAGGCAGGAAATATTTATTGGGAATCAAGAAAAAATCGTAGTGATGTTCCTGGTAAGCAAATTTAATTCTTTGACTTCGATTGATAGTATTTAAAGGATCGATCTCTTTGTTTCTTTCTAAATTCTTCATCATTTTTATATTTATTACTTTGATATTCTCTTTGATACTTTCTATATTTATCATTTGGTTTTCTTTTGTTTTCTTTATTATATTTTGTTGCTCTGTCAATTGCTCTTTGTCTGTATTCTTCATCTGTATAATACTTAACTGTTTGAGGGAAGATATTTAATTTTATTGCAATCTCTTTTTGATTTAATCCTTTACTTTTCAATTCTCTTATTTTGTTTATTATTTCTTTTTTCATTTTCTACCTTTGATTTCTTCCATCCTTTTTATTATTGGCACTATTATCCACAATGGAAAAATAAAAGAAGTACAAGACACCACAATTCCAAATACCCAAACACTAATTGTCTTCATTCCACTCCATTCAAAACCATATCTCCAAAAGTTTTCATCATTAATACCAAATTTTACCATTACTATTTGATATAAAAAGAGAAAGAAAAACATAAATCCCATATATGATAAATATATAAGTCCCATTATGAATGGATCATGCTTTTTATTTTTCTTAATTGTCATTCTTTAATTTCCTTTGTTTTTTTTTAATTCCATTTTTTCTAATTAATTTCAATTCCTCTTTTACTTTGTTTTCCTCATTTCTTAACTATTCTTCTTTTACTTCTTCTTTTACTTCTTCTTTTACTTCTTCTTTTACTTCTTCTTGTTTTTCTTCTTCTGCCATTTTATTCATTACCTCCTTTTGATTTTTTGAACATTTTTAACTCATCCACCCATTCGATACCATTGGCTCATATCTATCTCTTGGAGAATACTTTGCTTTTACTTCTTGTCTATGTTTCTCTCTTTTTTCTTCAACCTCTTCATCTGCTTTGAATCTATTTTCTGTATTTTGTATTTCCCTTCTCATCCTTGTTATTCCTTCAAACGATGGAGCATCTTCTATATTTGTAAATCCAATTAAAATTCCATTCTTTGTTTTCTTTGCAAATCCCATTTTAATATAAACTCTCATTATTAATCCAAAATCACTATTTCTTGTATCTGGATTATACTTTAAAACCTTTTCTACAACATCTTTTATTTTGTCATTCATTTTGATCCCACCTTAATCAAACTATCCCCAAAGTTATTTAGAAATTCTCCAAATTGAACTAAGACTTCTTTAATACCACCTCCAAATCCAAATAAGGTTATCTTGCTTATTAACCAGAATGCTATGAATACTCCTATCGTAATAAATATTCCTCTAATTATATATTTTAACATTTTTTCTTTTTAATCTCCTTTTTTATCTTTTCAAGTTCTCTTGTTTGATAATAAAACACAAAATAAATCATACAAAGATTTATACCAATTGTAGCAACAGTCATCCAAAATTGTATATTTTTACTTAATGTGGGGAGAATTGTAACATTATGAATTGTAATTGAAAAAGATACCAATATTATCCAAAGTACTTTAATTATTGTTTTCATTCTACATCCTCAATTTTAATTACTGCACTCTCTGGAACTTGAAAATTATCTCTAAGCCAATTCTTAATATGAAATTCTATTGCTTCTTTACTTACTTGTGTTTCAATCTCAAATGTTATTTTCTTTTTCATTTTTTACTATACCTTTCAAATTTATCTTCCATACATTCAAACTCCATTCTTCCACCACACTTATAACAATTTCTATTTTTATCGGTTGTAAATATTCCTGCACCACAAAAATCAACACATCTTAAAACCATTCTATTTTTCATCTTAAATAAGTCCTTCCTCCTTCAGTGATTTCATGCAAATATCATTAATCATACTACTTATAACCATTTGAATCCCCCACCATAACAACCCTACTAATAAATCATCTTTTTGTTCTTCTACATTTATATAAAATTCTCTAAAACTTATTTCTTTTAATATTTTATCTATCATTTGATTCCCCCTTTGGTTTTGATGTCTTTACAAAGATGTTTTTAATTTCTTCCCAACCCTTTATAATATACAAGATTCCATAAAATCCTAATACTGATAATAAAACTATTAACCAATCTTTCATTTTAATCTCTCTCCGTTCTTCCAACATTCAGAATAAAACCCTTTTGAAAAGAATTTATGTTCTAAACATACTTCTTTAAATTCTGAGTCCGTAAAAGAATATCTTTCTTCTCCAAATTCACATTCTAAAGTTTTTTCATTTAAATTAAACCTCTCTCCGTAAACAATTTTACAATAGCCATCTTTTTCTAAAAGAACTTTTCCATCCCAACTTGAAGCCCCACCTACTTTTAATGTTATAATGAATATTACAACTAATAAAACCAAAGTTCCTAATAATGCGTGAGATAGTTTTAATTCATATTTCATTTTAAAATATTTTCCATTAATTTAGCTGCTATGTCTGAATCCAATTCAATCATTTGAATTACTTGACCTTTCTCTGTCCAAATTGGAATGGGATAATTTACTGTTTTTTGTTCCATATTAAAAAACCTCCCCCACTTTATCTAAAGCATCATCTACTGAAACATGGCTATAAATCGCCGTAGTATCGATTCTGGAGTGTCCCATTAGAACTTGTAGTGTTCTGATGTCCTCTGGATGCTTTTTTAAATATTCAGTTGCAAAAGTATGTCTTAAATCGTGAAATTTGAAAGGTCTATTAAATAATTCTTCTCCCTTATCTTCAACGTAAGTCTGTATTGATCTTCTTGAAACTTTTAAAGGTATTTCTTCTACAGCAGATTTATTAATTAATTTTGGTCTCCAAGCCCATCTATCTTTTTTTCCTTTTCCTTGTGATATGAAAATTCTATCTGATTTTATTTTATCTTGTTCTAATGGCTCAATACCCCATCCCTTATTTAATCTAATTATATCTCCAGAAGCAAATTCTTTTCCACATTTAGAACATACCTTTAATTTTATTTTGTTTCCTTTCGCATTCTTTCCATATTTTTCTTCTACTGGAACTCTGCAACACTTTGAACCTTCAGGTCTCAATCCCACTATCTCACTTATTCGCATTCCTGCGTGAGCCCCTAAAATTATTGAAATTAGATATTGATTGATTCTTTTTCCCCTGGTCTTTAATTTTTTGTTTCTTTTTCCTCTATATTTTTCCCTTTCCTCTTTTACTGATTGAATTAATTTATTTAATTCTTCTCTATTTAGTGGATGGGGTAGTTTTTTTACCATGTTATATGTTATTATATGTTCTTTATCCTTTTAAATGTTTTGTTTCTTGCACATAAGATATATTATGTGTTGGATTTATTTTGTCTTTTTAGCCTCTTTTTTAGATTATTTACTTGTTTTATTCTTCTATCCAATAAGTAGATTGTTATCATCCAAAACGTAAATACAAGAAGACTAATACTCGCCCATCCATTTTCTATTGGAAATAATGTACTCATATTAACGCCAGCCCAGCTACAACCAATCCAATAATAAGTCCAAAACCAAAACTTATTATCATATCTAATTTAGTAAATTTCATTGTCCAACCAATCCTCCACAATAATCATTTAATGCAACTGACTTTCGATGTCCACTTTCATTAAGATAGTACAAAATTCCTTGAGTTGTTTGAGTATAAGCTGATTCTAATTTTCCTTGTTCAACTCCTTGGTCATAACTTTCTAATTGTTTTCTTTCTATTGTTGGATCAATTATTTTATCAACCACAAAATAAGCCACTGCTACAAAAACAAATAAAGATAAGACTAATATTAATGTTTCTTGTTTATTCATTTATCATTTACCTCCTTATGTTTTTCTGATTCTTCTGATTTAACGAATCCTTTAGAAAATCTTTTTTGAAAAATTCTCCCAATATTATTCTTTATATAGAAATAAGAATCTTTTGGCATTAATTCTTTTATTTCCTTTTGTGAAGGATAATCCTCTTTTATTGAATTAAATATTCCAAAATTATCCATATCATCAATTAAAACTACATGGTTCTTTGAATTTTGAAAGATTAGTTTTAATTCTTTTACTATAGGAGTATCTAGTTTACCTCTTGCTGTCTTTCCCTCGCTATAATGTGCATCAAGCCAAAATAAAGATGGTTTTGTAACATTTAGTAAAATCTCTTTTAAAACATTTCCACTATCCCCACCATAAATTTTTATATTATAATCATATCTAAACTTCCACCTTGCATTTGCAACTAATTCTTTATCTAATTCAACTGAAACAATCTTAATAAAATCATTCTTTAGTGCATTAATTGTTTCTCCTAAATAAGTCCCTGTCTCAATTAATTCATTAATTCCAAAGTCTTTACCATATTTTCTAATAAGTTTTTCTTTATAAAGTTGGGGGGGCTTAATATTATTTAAAATCCCAAATTTCCATAAATAATATTTAATCTTTTTTTTCATTCTTTATTACCTCTAAAACATTCTTATCTCCAAATTTATTTTTAAACCATTCCCTCTTTTTTTCGTAATTGGTATCTTCATGTTTATTACGTTCATCGGATAAATTTACTTCTGAAAACATTTCAAATACTTCCTTTGCTCTCTTTTCTTCATAAGCATAACCTAAAAAATCTATAACTTTCTTAAACTCACTTAATCTTTTCTTTTTATTAATTAAATGTTCATACCTAATTATTATCGCATTTTTATTCTTTGTAAATTTCTTAACATGTTTCTCATAATTGCTTATGTGTTTTTTAACATTCTCTTTTGTGAATGCTTTGTGTTTGTCTACTAAATTATTCTTTATATCGTACATGATTTTTGAAAATACAACACTTAAATAATCTCCCCTATAAAGATAGACAAATTTAATATTATTTTGTTCAATTTTATTCAGTGCTAACAAATTCCAGTCATTATGAAAATGTGTATGAACAAATCCCCATTCCTTTTTATAAATCCACAATATATCTTCTATTGTAATTCTAAACCTTTCTTTTCCTGTGTATGTTTCTATTAGTTTCATTAAAAAGTGCATTCCACTTCTTATATGTGTAACTATTAAAGGATATTTCAAAATAGCTTTATTTGTTAATTTATTTTTTATCTTTTGCTTAATTCCTTTCATTTTTTACCTCTAACACAAAATCTTCCTCTGCCAAGATTTCTAATTGCCCACCACACTTTCTACAAACATCTAATTCTGTTACACATTCATATTTACATTTTAAACATTTAGTTATTTTCATTCTTTCTTATCCTGAACTTTCTTGTTGTCTTCTGCATCTTCCTCATTAACATCATCTTCAAAATTCCTATCAAATCTTTTTATACAAAAATTATTTTCCATTATTCTGATTCCTCACTCTTTACGAATTTAAAACATGTTAAAAACCAAATTAAAGAGAAAAATCCAAGATAAATAAATATTAAATCTGTTCTATCTGCAATTGCCAATAAAAAAACTCCTACTATATAAATAAAAAAACAAGGGACAACCCATGCAACTTCTTCAAAAGGTCTAAATCTAATTTGCATCTTTACCTCTTAAAGCGAATTTCCCAATATGACAACCCATAGAACTCATACCAACTTGTCTTCCAGAATCAATAGCAATAATAATTTTCTTATTGTTAGATAATTCTTCTATAACTTTATTTGATACATTAAATGCTTCATCATATATTTTCATTTTTTATTACCTCTCTTTGCTAATTGTTCTTCCAAATATTCTAATCTTTTATCTTTTTTATGGTCATCAATAATTTTCATTACTAAGCACCCTAATATTCCACTTACAATAAATACTATTATTAACCAATCTATCCAAAAACTTCCAACAATACATATTACTGAAAAGGATATATAAATTTTAGCGAATGTTTCTTTATTCATTTCTCTTCCTCCTGAACATCTTTACCTCTAGATACTAATTTTTTACATTTGCAATTAATATAATATCCTTTTTCATTATCCCAATCCTCTCCTTGACATTGATTTTCAAACCTATCATGGTCTGCTGGATAGTGTCCACATTCACATAAAGCGTCCTCAAAGGTTTCTTCCGAAGATGGTCTTCCTGTTTCCACCGAATCAACGTATCCATCCGTTGTTTGAGGACTATGATTTTCGTTAGTGTTGTCTTTGACGAACTTTTTATAATTTTTTACAAATTTTTTAATACATTGTTTACAATAATGTTTATCCTTTCCAAAAAAATATTCTGTTATTCCACACCATCCGCCAACAATAGAAACATTCCATTTAAACTTACCACAACCTTTATTCATCTTCCCCTCCTTTAGCGTATTCTACAAACATTATCCAAGCCACAAGAACCACAAACCAAGCAATTTGATAACCAACTGTATCAGAAACTATTAACATAAAAATACATATGGCTTTTATTATTTCATAAATAATACGCTTATTAGTTTCCATTTTTCTCTCCGTTATTTAATCCTTTAGCGTCTTTTATTCTTCTTATCAAATTATTCTTAATATTTCTTAGTAAATTTTCTATTTCTCTTGTATTCTTTAGTGTATTTTTTAATAATAATGGTTTAAGAAGTGGATGTAACCAAGTAGTTGGTACTTCTCTTTCAATTATTTCCAACACATCCTTTTTCTTCATTATTTCTTGCCTCCATTTGATTCATTTGCGTAATACTTTTGACATGGTTTACATAAAACATTTGCTTCTCCACAAGGAATTTGTATATCAGTATATTTTCCTTTCATAGTAGCCCATTGTCCACAACCTTTCCCAATTTTCCTTATTCTCTTTCTTACTTCTGCCCTTAAATCACTAATACTATATTTATTATTTAATCTATTATTTAACAAAAATCTAAGATATTCTAATTCACTTTTCATTCGTTCACCACCTCTTTAGCGTCTTCAGGAGATATTCCTAAACAACTCCTAAATTTCTTTCTATGTATTTCAACCTTACTTTCAAAATATTCTTTACATTCATCATCACTACATAAATGATAATTAGTATTTGATTCATCCATCTTTTCAAGATGATAAGATGCGCAATCCAAGTCTCCCATACCTCTTATTAAATTAGTTGCACTATGAAGAAAAAAGAATAGCATACCAGCTAAGATTAAACCACCAAATACAATTAAAAATAATATTATCTTTTTCATTCTTCCTTTTCCTCTTTAGCGTCTAACTTTGCTTTTAATTTATTGTGGAACTTTTTAACCCCTTCTTTTCCAACCATATCTTCAAAATAGTTAAAAGTATCTTTACCAGATTTTTTCATTTCTTTAAACCATTCTGAATTAGTCTGTATGTTCTTTTTTATAAAGTCCCCAATTTTTTTAGCAGACACTATTGAAAAATCACTATTTATAATCATTCTTTGGGTTTCCATCACTAATTCTTCTTTATTATATTTTTTAGTTTTTATTCCATAATATCCCATAGGAGATTTAACTACTTCAATTCCAAGTTTTTTCAAATCATTTATTATCTTTTCTTCACTCATTTTCCTTTCACCCCCTTATCCTTTCCGTCTAAATTCTGTTTCACGCACTCTTTACAATTTAATTTAACACTTCTTATTATAATATCGGCATTATCTTTTGTTCTTGGAAGTAAAATAAAAAGAAATTCCTTATCATAAGAATTTTTAATATACTTAATTACTTCTTTCTTTGAAAGAATTTTAGAATACACTTTTGTTAAATCAAATTCTTCACTCATTCTCTATCCCCCATTTTATTCCTAATTATTTCCTTTGCCATGCTACTTAGAAGTCTTTTGTTATTCAATTGTTTATTAACTTCCTTTTTTATTTTGTCACTAAATTTCTTATCTTCATTTATGAATTTATTAGCTTTTTTATGAATAATTTTATCAACTTCATTTCTACCAAATCTCATCCTGTTACTATTCTTCTCCCAAAGTTTATCTGCAATCTTTTCCACTACCGCTTTTTCTATTTCTTTTTGGTTTATACTAATTTCAATTTTCATTCTACCTTCTCCTGTTTTACAAATTTCTTTCCTCTTTCTTCATAAATTATCCCAACAATACCAAGAATGATTAAAATGAATGAGATTATAAAATGAGCATTGAATTTTGAAATGATTGAAATTGTTATTTGTATAATAATTAGAACAATCCACAAACCTTGCATTAGATTAATTCTCATTCTTCAATCTCCTGATTTGCGTCCTCTCTTGCTTTAACATTGTCTTCCCTGTCTTCTCCGAAATTACCAGAGGCATCTGGTAATTCTGCAATCAACTTTTTTCTAAAGTCCCTATCTAAATT
>Ga0209976_10002447_pt1 | contig 10569 bp, 13 predicted proteins | sample SumtaG_FD_182806 | JGI IMG/M metagenome (GOLD analysis project Ga0209976, IMG submission 182806) | Deep subsurface microbial communities from Indian Ocean to uncover new lineages of life (NeLLi) - Sumatra_00157 metaG (SPAdes) (version 2) | ecosystem: Environmental > Aquatic > Marine > Oceanic >... | reverse complement strand
CATCCGTCCTCATTAACATAGAGGTCATGAGAGCGATCAGTTTTTTTTAATTCGCAAATCGGGACACAAAAATGGTCAATCCCGCTGTATTGAATTTGATTATTTGAATATACCTTCCAAACTTCGGTATAATCCTGCCAGGTGTAGTACTCCTGCTTCTGGCCTTTTATTTTTGCTAAGGGTTGTTTAATATCTACATATTGGAATAGATAGCCTGACTGGTTAGGCAATGGATGTAACCCCCATTGAATCGTGGACCCTTGGCTGCTTTTTTGTTTACCACATTTTATCGTGTCAAAATATATTTTTTTGCAGTAAGGGGTGGGATGGGTCTGATACTTAAGGATGTCTTCAACCTTTGCTTCTGGGTTTTCTTGAATCATATTATATATTATGTATACTAAAAAGATTTAGTGAATAAAAACTTTATAGTATACATAATGTGTTTTAAAATTCCGTTTAGCGATTTAGATACGGCGTTTAAAAAACAGGTCCGAGAAATGTGTACAATTCGGATGAAACCTACCGAGTACGAGCCGACTCCCCCTACCCATTATTGCTTTCGGATTGATGAAAAAACAAAAACGGTATTGGTTCCTTTGGGACTCTGGAACGAGTTTTACGAAACTCCGCCCAATGACGATTTTGTCTACCCTACAATCAAAATCGAATTTCGGGGGGAACTATACACTAAAACAACCGACCCCAAAGGGTATCGAGATCAAATAAAAGTCGCTCGGGAAGCGTTGGACCGACTCGCTCAGACAAGAAGCGTTTTGCTTAATCTAGCTACTGGATGGGGTAAAACGGTTACTGCCATTCATATGTCAACCGTGTTGAAAATGAAAACATTGGTTCTATGTCATCTACGCGTTGTGATCGGGCAATGGTGCAAGGGGTTTAGCGAGTTTACTTCGGCAGTCGTGGAGAATCTAAACCAGAGCAGTACTCCTTCTTCGGATGCCGACGTTTATATTTGTGGCATAAAACGGGCCATTAAACTCGTGGCGTTGCACCCTGAAATTTTTGATGGAATCGGGTTGATTATTATCGATGAAGCCCATGTAGCTACGGTCTCGGCGTTTGCCAATTGTCTTCTTAAACTTCCGCCTCCGAAATACCTTCTTGGACTAACAGCTACGCCTGAACGTGCCGACAAGCTTGATACAATGTTTAAACCTTATTTTGGTTCCCCTCAGGATTATATTGTGCGTTCCCATATCAAAGAATTCCTTGTCGTTCAATTCTTGACTCGTTTTAAACCCGATATTGAATACACCCTGGTTCGGGGAAAAACGATTCTTAACTGGTCTCGCGTCCAGAATTCACTCGCTTACAACGCGAAGCGCAATCAATTGATTGTTGATCTCGCCCAAGCCTACAAAAACAAAGTTATTTTAATTTTATGCGGGCGGATTGCTCAAGCCGAAGAAATTTATGAGGGGCTTTGCAAAAGAGACGACAGCGCCGATATTTTTTGCGGAACGACACAGACGTATGACCCCAAAGCCCGTGTCTTGGTCGCGAGTGCACAAAAAGCCGGAGTCGGGTTCGACAACTCCAACTTTACCATGCTTATTTTGGCTTTCGATGTGAAAGATGTTCGTCAGTTTGAAGGACGCATTCGAACGAATCGTAATATTGTGTTGGACATCGTCGATGCAAATAAAACGCTGGACAAACATTGGAAAATAAGAAAACGGTGGTATACTAAACGAGGCGCAACATTTCAAACCATTAAAAAAATTCCTCGTATTAAAAATGAAAAGTAATATTAAGATGTTCTAGGATAAGAATAAATGGAACAGAAAAAAACTTCTCCTTATTTGACGAGATACGAACGAACCAAAGTAATCAGCATTCGTGCACAACAATTGAGTATTGGAAAACAACCTCAAATTGAAGTGGTTATAAATACTATCAATCATCTTGAGATTGCTCTTCAAGAACTTAAAGAGAAAAAAATTCCTAACAATATTATTAGGAAACTTCCTGATAATACTGTTGAAATATGGGCAGCAAAAGATTTGATTAATTTATATGATTAGCATACCCTTGTCGTGATCTAAATACATGGTGGTGTAATCGGAAATGGTTCGCTTCTTCGACCTGCCAGTCATAAGGAGCAAAATGTAGGATTTCTTCTTTATAAAAAGAAGAAATGGCGTTAATTTATTCTTTTTGAATGTATTGTTACGATCGATCAGTTATAGTAACCATTTTCAAGGATTATAATAAAAATAGAGAGGGTCTATACTATGACATTGGGCGTAACACGCTGCTAACTTTTGCGATTGCGCTTTTCTAAATAACGGATCGAGTGCGTCTGGATACCCTCCAGGCTCTTCAGTTGGAAATTCGGTTGGAAATTCAGTTGGAAATTCAGTTGGAAATTCAGTTGGAAATTCAGTTGGAAATTCAGTTGGAAATTCAGTTGGAAATTCGGTTGGAAATTCGGTTGGAAATTCAGTTGGAAATTCGGTTGGAAATTCAGTTGGAAATTCGGTTGGAAATTCAGTTGGAAATTCGGTTGGATTACGAAATCTTTCAGGAATTATAGCCGCTTCAGTTGTATGGATAGGCACTGGCTTAGTTCTATTACGGTTAGGAGTACTGGCACACACGAAATATACACCAATAATAATAACTAAAACCCACCACCCCCACCAAACTCCTTGGTTATCAGACTGCAGGTTTCCCATTTTATTTAATAAGAAAGAGATAGTTTTCTACCTTTTTTTGAATTCATTAAATATTTTATTATTTTTCACAAAATCTATAAAATTTGGAACACGACATAATTGAAGAACGGGAAGCCCTTGACTTTCTGCAAGATCAAGTATCGCGTAAAAAGTTTCACAAAAGACATCCATAAACTCGTCGGACATCTGTTCATGCGACACTGTCGTTGATTCCGAATCGGCAGAGAGCAAAAGCGGAGGTTGATTTTTTATCAAAACGGTAGCCCCATAAGCGCTACTCTTTGGATACAAGTAGTCTCGTTTTCGGTATGCCATTGACTTAGTATACTATATCTGTTTGACATTTTAAATTAAGACTTAAGAATTTCTGGCGAAAAAGAAACCACCGGAGGCGAAGAGGTATAACAAGCGTAAAGGTAAACAGCAGCGTACCCAACAAGAGCACAAACCAGTGTCCACCGCATAAGTTTTTTCCGATCTCGGACAACTCCATCTTTGGTCTGCGTAAGAACAAAGGAGGGGCGAACCATAAAAAGAACCACAAAAACAACAAGAGGGAACCCAATTAACCCCACAACAGAGTAAGACAGTCGCATTCGGTCAAAAAAAGAAGGGGTGCAATCAGTTTTTTTTTCGAGTTCTTCAATCAGTTTATTCAATTTATTGCAGTTTTCGGGAGTATTAACCATCTCGAAACCGAGAGTATTGACGCTGATCCATTAACTTTTAAATCAGTGGAAAACCAGTGTTATCGAAAATGTTGGTCGATTGTATTTAAGAAAAAGTAAAAACATTAAAACAAGGGGAACCTTACTAATTTCTAAATAGTAATAAATTGAACCTTAAAATATAAAAAAAATTAAAATATATAAAATTATTGATTTAAAATATTCACAAAAAAATATATTGACCGACAGAAGACAGATGGATAACAAACGTGAAGAGAACGAGGGAGCGTTTTACAACTTCCTCTCTCATTTTAAAGTAATAGATCGAAGTCTCCCTTACACTCATGTAACAATGGACCCTCCTGGAAAATATTACATCGGGTCCGACGATCTCAACGAATTTTTCATTTTATACCAAAACGTGGTAGGAAAAAAGATTCCCGTCTGCATTGCGGAAAAACCTGCTCCCGTCTCGTCTCTCCGTGCCGACTTTGATTTCAAAACCCGTCGCGACTTTGGTCTGCAGCGTCAGTACACGACTTCGCTGATCAAGACCATCACCGACTTCTATCGAATCGAAATAACCAAAGCAATAGGGAAAGACAATTTCGACGAACAATACTTATGGTGTGTAGTTCTAGAAAAGAAAACCCCCCGATACGAAGGAAACTTCGTCAAAGACGGCTTCCACCTCCACTTCCCCCATTTCGTGTGTGAGCCCTGGGCATGCGAATACCTCCAGCGAAAAATAATGACCCGTATCCGGGACAGCAATCTTTTTGCTGACATTCAAACCGTCCACGGAACCGGATCAACCGCGATTGACAAGATCTGCGACAGTATTGCGCGAAATCCTTGGTTGATGTACGGCTCGTCGAAATCGCTCGACAAAGAACCTTTTCTAGTCTCCTACGCGCTTAACGACCAAGGCGAGAATCTCAACCTTGACAAAATGTTTCAGGTCGAAATGATCGGGCGGAAGTGTCGTCCGATATATTATTTGCCTACCTTTTTATCGATCCGAACTGCCGAAGAAGCGGTTCCGCTCACCGACAGCGTTTGTCAAAACAAACTCGCGTATCTCCGAAAAAAGAAGCGGAAAATAGTCGAAGTCTCCGAAAAAGATGAAATTCGGATTCTCGAAGATTTGCGGTTAGTCCGCGACGCAGACTTTCTCGGTATGTTATCTCCGAATCGTGCCGAAGACCACGACGATTGGATGTTTGTCGGGTACGCCCTCTATAATATCGGGCAGGGGCACCCGGACGCTCTCTGCATGTGGGAGGAGTTTTCTAAACGGTCGGACAAATACGTCGAAGGAGAATGCGCCCTCAAGTGGAGCACGATGAAACTGGGCGACATCACGATCGGTTCTCTCCTCTGGCTTTCCAAAAACGACAACCCGCAGAAGTTCAAGGAATGGCAAAAAACCGATACGCGGTGTTTAATGCGCGAAAGCCTCTGGCTCCTCCAGCCCAACGAACTCAAAATTTCGAAAGTAGTTGGAAAGCTTTTCAAAGACCGCTTTGTGTGTGCCTCCCCCTCTCAAAACCTCTGGTACGAGTTTTCGAACCACCGCTGGAAACTAGATTCTGCCGCGACTCGACTCAGAATCGCGATCACCGAAACCGTTATGAATGAGTACAACGACTACCTTGCAGACCTTACCAAAAAGTTTACGGAAGCCGATACCGACGATCGGAAAAATATCCAAAAACTCCAGAAAAAATGTACCCATGTGATGGAAAAGTTAGGAACGACTCGGTTCCTCAGCAACTTGGTAAAAATGTGTCAGCTTCAGCTGTACGACGAAGAGTTTCTCAAAAAAGCCGATGAAAACAAACTGATTTTCGGGTGCGAAAATGGTGTGTTAGATTTAGAACTCAACACTTTTCGGCCGGGCGTCCCCGACGACTATCTTACCTTTTCGTGTGGAATCCACTTTACGGAGTACGCTCCGGACTCGCCGGAACTTCAAGATATTGATGATTTTTTAGAAAAAGTTTTTCCTAACTCGAATATTCGAAACTACTTCCTAGACGTCGCGTGTTCTTGTCTTGAAGGTGGAAATTTGAACAAAAAATTTATCGTCAATACGGGCGACACGAACGGCGGGAAGTCTAAGACGATCGAACTGTTGGAAATGGTGTTTGGCGACTATGCTATTAACTTCCCCCGAGAACTTATTATTAAAGGGCGGGGGAACACGTCGAATTCGCCTCGCCCCGAACTCGCCCGAGTTCGGGGGCGCAGGATCGTTACGCTACACGAAATCGGGAAAGGCGAAAGCCTTAACATCGGCGTCCTCAAAGCGATGACGGGGAACGACGCGTTTTTTGCCCGGACCCTTCACGATAAGGGGGGAGAAATTAAGCCAATGTTTACTCTGTTTATGCAATGTAACGACCCGCCGAGGATTCCGGAAAACGATGAGGCGACGTGGTACCGAGTCCGAGTCGTTGACTATCAGTCGAGGTTTGATGAAAATGCACCCTGGGATTTTGAAGAGCAGTGCAACCAGAACCATTTCCAGGCTGACCGGCACTTGGACATTGCTTCGCTCGCGCCCCCGTTGTTGTGGAAATTGAAAAAGAAGTATGGAGAATACAAGAAGACCGGGTTGATCGAACCTAAGGAAGTCAAACTGTCTACTCAACAGTACAAGACGAGCAACGACGTATATCAACAGTTTATCGACGAATGCTTAGAAAAAGTAAGGGGGGTCGATCCGGTTCCGATTGTGCGGTGGGCTGACATTCAAAATACTTTCCGGGCGTGGTATAAAGAGAACCACCCCTCCTACTCGAAAGATTGTCCAGGGAAATTAGAAATGAAAAAACAGTTTGTTAAACGCATTGGACCCCCCAACTATCAAGGTCGGTGGGTCGGGTATAAAATTAATATGGGGGACGAGATGTCAGGCCCTTCTTTTCTTCACCCGCTCCAAGAAAAGGTCTGATACTCTTTCTTCTCGAAATGGAATATAATAGGGACAAATTTGTATTATAACCGGTCGCGAGGATCCTCCTTGTACACCTTGATTTTTTCAGTAGCAATTAAGGCGTCATCGTTTTCAAGATATTGTTTTACAAAAAAAGGGGTAGGTAGGGTGATAAAAGTGGACAGAGTTGCTGAATCGATGGTTACTGACGAAGGAAAATATAAATAATCGTCGTAGAGGAGGACGCCCCGGTCACCCTCCTGGCTTTCCATTTGAATGGAACGGATTCCGTTTATACACTTGAAATAGTGGGGGGTAAACGAAAACCAGCAGCTATATTGGATCGTCCCTTTCTGGGTCCATTTTACGGTAAAGCGACCCAAGGCTTGCATTTTTATTTAAAATCTGAATCATTCTTTAAGACTTTTCAATATTTGGCTACTACTGCGTAGCCGTTTTGGACGAGCCATTCGTTGATGTTCACACTGTCAAGGAAGACAGTGGCTAAGTATCTGCCGTACTTCCCTTTTTTGTCTTTAAACGTTTCGATAAGAATATTCTTGTGAAGGATTTGGTTTCTTAATTGGTCCCGAGCCACCTTCCCGGCTTCTTTCTCCGGCCCCCGGAGTTCGGGGCAATTGATCCCATATAATCGAATCTTTTGGTTTTTCATGCTCATATTAAACCCGCAGTCGATGGTGCAGGTAATGGTGTCGCCGTCGTATACCTTTTCTACATACGCTTTGTAGAAATACAATGTGTCGGTCATTTTCTTTAGAATACTTTGTATTATAGTTCTAAAGAAAAATAATAAACTCACTCCGACTAAAGTCGGTTCGTTAGTTACGTGATTGAATCTTCCTTAAACACTAAAAATTAATTATTTTCTTATTCTATGAAAATGTCGAGATCGCACAAAGAAAATATAGGTAAATTATTCGGAAAATATTTTGCCGATCACACCGATCATGTGGTTGATGAACGAAAGTTTTTCTTAGAGTTACCCCCTGAAGTAATTCTTACAGTGGGTGACGTTTTAAATATAGTAAAGAATCGTCAATCAATTGATGTTATTGAACCTCAAAGGTATAATACTGTTTCCACATTAACACCTAATTCTTACATGTTTGAAAACTGTGATAATAGCGATCCATTTGGATATTTCTATGCGGATTTTTGCACGGAAAGAAGGCATGACTATGAAGAGGCAGTTCAACATCTGTACAACTATTCTGCAGACTTGGGGGATGTGTGGCATCCATGTATAACGGCGTATGAGGAATGTAAGAAACACCAACAAATTTCTAAAATTTTAAAAAATAGGTTAGTAGACTTTTTGGACGAGACCCGAAAACGACGAGAACCCGAACCCATATTTGAATTAATAATCGAATTTTTAGATCTATGCGAAGAGGAGAGAATAAATTGTTTCCTCAGGGATAATATAGTCGATCCTTATTCCGTATGGGTCCTTAGCGGAAGTGGAGGCGATGTATGGATAAAAGCAAATGAGGATTTGTGGTCATTTTTGAAAAAAGAACAGGGTGAATGTGATTGCGCTGGCACAGATGATGGTCAGGCGACCCTTTGAGTTCGCCGGACTGCTCTATTTTTTGGTCGCCCAAAGACCTATATTCCGGGTGGACCGAGAGAGCCGAAAGGGTGGTCGACGAGCGGGCGTATTTCACGCGATGGCTAATTATCGTGAGGTGTTTTCCCGATTCTTTCAGAACTTCAAGGTCCCAAGTTACTGTTGGGGTCCGGTTCTGAACGAAAGGAACGACGTCACCATTTCAAAGATGTCCTGGAACTGTTGGAGAGACCAAAACGGAAGTTCGGTTTCGGTGAATAGGTCGCGTTTGGCTAACGACCGGGAATACCAGTCGTACGGGGTGTCGCCCCCCTCGTAAATGGCTTCGTATTTGTGGGTCGTGTCGTGGTAGCGGACGTGTTTGAGAATAAGAGCCCAACCAAGCCCTACCATTGGCTTCCCCAAAGCCCACAAATCCTTTATTTCGGCTTTTTCGAAATAGTCGCGCCAATAGTGGAGCTGCTTTTCGTCGACGGGGGGGGTGAGGTGGTAGTTTTTTATGGTCGATGGAATTTCGGTTCCCCCGATGTATAAATTCCACAAAGGCGTTACGGTAGCCGCGGGGAGTTTTCCGTTCGAAGCAACTTTGTCTAAAAGTTCTTTTTTCCATATATCTACCATAATATTGTTTTGGGTGTTGTTAGCTACTGTATGAGGCGGGTGGTTTTTCCGGATCGGACGCCGAAACATGGCAGCAGCATCGCTTACAGAAATAAGATTTTGGAAAGAAGAGGGGTCGCCGGTGTTCATTGAATTTATTAATACTAATTCATCTTTAACTATGTATGCTTTTTTCAGTTCCCAATCTTTTTGGTAGCCACTCGCCGCAGTTAACACAATATGCATCCCGCAAAAACATTAACGTGTTGCATATTGAACATTTTTTTAAGAATGAAGGCGTTACGTCGTGTTTAATTCGGTCTATGTAGGGGGGGTAGCGGAACGGATGCGGAGTTGACCCACCGCAGTGGGCACACCACGGGCCTGTGTGGTTATAAAAAATGGGTCGGGATGGACAGTCTTGGTTTATATGAGGTAAGGGTAAAAATGTTTTTATTAGAAGAGTCAAATCGAGAGGTAGTATTTCCATTTTAAATAGTGCAATACCATAGTTTAGTAGTCTTCGTTTTAAAAATGGTCTTTAAAACTTCTATTTTGATTTTGATTCCGCTTCTTATGGTTACGCGAGGGCAATTTGAATGTGGGGATTGTTTGACTATTCGTAATTTGCCCGGATGCTCGGTTCAAGAAGTTTCGGATTGCGTATGTTCCGTCGACCAGTTTTGCTGTATCTCGACTTGGTCGAGTTTTTGCATTAGTGAGGTGTTTACCTTTAATTGCGACCAGTTTTGCCCTGCGGATGAAGTTGTCCTGGCTTCTTTGGGCGGACAACTTTCGGGGGGGTGGATTTTTACTATTATTTTGGGTAGCGTTCTTGGATCTTATTTTGTTTTAGGGTTTTTGCTCAATTGGTGCTGTCTAGCCGATTCGTCGCAGGTCTTTCCTGAGTGTATTCCTCATTACAGAGTTTGGAAAGAAGTTCCGGGGTTGGTTCGGGACGGATGCCGTCTGGTCGTTGGGAAACTGCAGTCGGTGTAAAAGATGTTGTATATTTAGGTTTTTTCACTAAGTGAAAAAATCTAAATTTCTTTATGCTTATATAAATAGATGGGGAATTCTTATTCTGGATGGATAATAGGATTTGTCGTGATAATTATAGCGTTTGGTTTGTTTATTAACTCAAATAAAGAAGAGAGAGAGATGGTTTCGGGTTCTTGTAAAACCGATTTAGAGTGCAATTCAATCAACTTGACTTTTGCAACAACGGGGGAGAAAATTTCGCTGCCTACTCATTGTATGAATATTTTTAATAAAAATGATTCTAGGTGTGCGTGGCTGTGGCCAGAAGGATTATATGAGTTGATTGATTTGGATGCATATGTCGATCGCGCCGATTCTGAGATCGATACTACTACGAACTTGCGCGATTGGATGAAAAGCAACAAAGATATCATTCATACTCCCCTCGATCTTAATAAACTGCCTCAGCATCACCAGACTATAGAAATTATCAAGGAAGACATGTGTCCGGTCCCTTTTATGGATTTTATCCCTCTTGGTTCGCTAGACACTTCAAAAGAGGGGCAAACCCTTGAAAAGAATGATAGTATTGCGAAACGGATACGTAGGACTTCGGAGACACAAAGCATATACCCACAAATTATTGACCAAACATTTGGCGTCTGTGCAGTTTCTGCCTCCAATGTTGGAAAAGTTTTTGCTCAACTTGGACTCCGAGTTAAGAAATAGAATAGGCTCACGTCGTCACATAGGCTGCTACGCCCGGTTCGTTGTGGGCGGAAAAAATAGTAGCCCCGGACACCGGGTGGCTGCAGGTGAGTTGGGGGATTTGGGTGTACTTGTTCGCTCGGAGCTTTGCCTGGAGTTTTCGTAAAATATTGTAACAGGTGATATTGTACTCTGCTTCCCGGAGGACTTCAAGGAGGTATTTGGTCATCGCCCCAGACCACCCTTCGTCTTTGAAAAATGCGTCGGCGCTTGTTTGGGGGTCTTTGCACCCAGATAGGATAATTGCAGATGCTTTGCAAATTTGGCGATAATTCTCGATCGTGTTCCGGTTTCCGGCGACGTAGCGGTATTTTAGGT
>Ga0209976_10002446_pt1 | contig 10569 bp, 10 predicted proteins | sample SumtaG_FD_182806 | JGI IMG/M metagenome (GOLD analysis project Ga0209976, IMG submission 182806) | Deep subsurface microbial communities from Indian Ocean to uncover new lineages of life (NeLLi) - Sumatra_00157 metaG (SPAdes) (version 2) | ecosystem: Environmental > Aquatic > Marine > Oceanic >... | reverse complement strand
AATTAAATCTTTTTTTCTCTTAATTTGGAAGTAAAATTTACTAAGTTTCTACAAATATACAAAAATACGGCTTCCCGCAGTACTGCGGGAAGCCGTATTTTTAATATATTACGACAACGGTTGTCGTGTAGTTCCAGTACGCCGTAAGGGAATCGAACCCCCAACCTTCTCCTTAAAAGGGAGCTGCTCTACCTAGTTGAGCTAACGGCGCTTATTTTTATTTTACCTTTATCTAAAATAAAAATCAACCCCGCAGGACATAACATCCTACGGGGCATATTAACTTTTTGCCTCCTATTTTTCTTGGGATTTTTTTATCAGCTCTTTTATGAAAGGTTTCCACTGTAACGGGTAAGTGATAATACCAGCTATCAAAAGAATTCCCAGAAACCCTATCCATTCCTTAAATCCAAATTCATTGAGATAACCCACAAGAAAAACAAGAACAACAAAACAAATTATCAATTGCATTTCAAACCCTCCCCTTTTTGAGGTTTTCTTCTTATTAGTCCAGTCAACTCTATTAGGCTTTTCCTTACCCCTTGCTTCAACAACTTAGGCCACTCCATCATAGCATAGGTAGCACCAGCTATAAAACAAATCAGTAAAAAACCTATTCGCCATCTCAAATCAAAATCCATTTCCCGGCCCAGCATAAAGATAAAAATAACTAAAAAAAATATCGAAATGACTGTCCATTTTTTCATTTCAAACCCTCCTTTTTTTGAGGTTTTCTTCTTATTAGTCCAGCCAACTCTAACAAGCCAAGAATAAAAGCAACTAAAAGAAAAGCCATTAAAGACATTTTCCATCTTGTTTCAAAACTTATTTCAAAACACAAATTAAAAATAACAACAAACAGACAAGCTATTAAAAGTATCCATTTTAATTTCATCTCAAACCCTCCTTCTTATGTTAAAGACCAGAAACTTTTTATTAATCTTCCATTTTTCTCTTCCGCCGCATTAAAACCACGGTCAAAATCGGCAGGGTCAACCAGATAAATTGGGCTTCCGGGCCAATAAATATTTTTTTGACCAAAGAACTGAAATTAGTCACTGCTTCAGCCGACAGAAAAGAAAGAATAACTGCGGCTAAAAGGCCTAATTGGACAATACTTAAAATAAATAATTGCAGCCAGGAGGCATCGCCTCTTTTTTTAATTCTTAAACTTGAACTCAAAACCGAACGAGGAATTAGAAAATAAAACAATAAAATCATTCCTAAGAAAACTAAAATTTTAAAGGAAGCCGAAGGTTCCTGACCAAGACCTAACCAGCCCAATGAAGTGAGCCGCGACCAGGGAATGACCTGACTAATAATTAAAGAGAAATAACTGCTTAAAAGCAAAAGAATCATTCGGTTGCGGCCAAGAAAAAAGCCGTAAACAAAAACAGCAATTAAAAAAACAAGGATAATAAACATGTCCCAGCCCGACGCCGCGCCAATATGAAAATTAGTTAAAAGGTCTCGAATACCCATACGAAAATAATTTTCAATTTTCAATTTCTAATTTTCAATCAATTTTCAATGAAATAATTTTCAATTAAATAAATGTTTGAAAATTGTAAATTGAAAATTCAATGAAAATTGAAAATTGGTAATTGAAAATTTACACCTTAATTCTATTTAATTCCTCAACGAGTTTCTTCTGCTCACGAGATAGTTTTTTAGGAACGTTTACCTGAACTTTAACAATTAAATCGCCCTGGCCGCGGCCGTATAGGCGAGGCATGCCCTTGCCTTTTAATTTGAGTATTTCTCCGGGTTGAATGCCAGACGGAATTTTTAATTCAACCTGACCGGCTAAAGTCGGTATTTCTATTTTATCACCTAATGCAGCCTGAGTGAAGTTGATAACTAAATTATAGTAAAGGTTATCTTCCTGGCGTTGAAAATCTTGATGCGGTCGCAGATGAATATTAACAAATAAATCACCGGCTTGCCCGCCATAAGGAGCTGCTTCTCCCTGACCGCTTAATTTTAAGACCTGTCCGTTATCAATACCGGCTGGAATGGTTATTTTAATTTTTTTGGTTTCTTTGAGCCGTCCTTGACCGCTACATTTAGAACAAATTTTTTCCGGCGCCTCTCCCCGACCGTGACATTGAGAACAAGGTCTTTGTTGGATAATAAATCCCAAAAGACCCTGCCTGCTTGTTTGTTGATAACCGCTTCCCTGACAACTTGGACATTTTTTTAATGACTGACCGCCTTGTCCCTGGCATTCTGGACAAGTAACCATTTTCCTCAATTCAATTTCTTTTTCAAGACCATTAAATGACTCTTCTAATTTAATTTCTATATCTAAGACGATATCTTGACCATATTGAGTAGCTCGTCTGGTTCTGGTTCTCGGTCCAAAACCAAACATTTCTTCAAAAATTCGGCCAAAACCCAAGTCATCAAAAATATCCCGACCGCCAAAAACATCATGAAAAGAACGAAAATCCTGCTGGCTAAATCCCTGACCAAAAGGCGCTCCTTCAAATGTCTGACCAAATTGGTCGTACTGAATTCTCTTTTCTTTATCCGAAAGAATCCCATAGGCCTGACTGATTTCTTTAAATTTTTCTTCGTATTCTTTTTTCTTGTCTGTTGGCGCCCGGTCAGGATGATATTTAAGAGCTAATTTCCGATAGGCCTTTTTTATTTCTTCCTCTGATGCGTTTTTGGGTATTCCTAATATCTCATAATAATCTTTTGACATAAATAATGGATTTGAGGTCAGACCTTTTTGATACAACCTTTTCTAAGGTTTGACATTAAGAACGAAAGAGGTTTGACCTCGGGAGTAGGGACCTCTTTGAGGTCCCGCTCAAGAGGTCGAACCTCTGAAGTTCCGCTCGTAGGTCAAACATTAGAAAAGGTTGTATCAAAAAGGTCTGACCTCAAAAACTGACCTCAAAAACTCAAAAACTCCTCAAAATTCTATACCTCAATCATTTCTTTCAAAACTGCCTGCTCCTGTATTTTAATCGCTCCGACAGCAACCAAGACCTTAAAAATTAACCAGCTTAATAAAATAACCAACCACATAAAAATAAAGCCAATTGCTTTTAAAGTAAGAAAGAAACCAATAGCTAAACCGAGCGGGAAATATTGCTGGTAGGCCTGGCCGTATTTGTTAATCTCTTGATTAATGACTTGATATAAGATATCTTCAAATTTCTCATCGCCTGTTAAAGTAAGACCCAATTGTTCTGAAAGTTGAGAAATTGGAATTTGTCCTTCAAATGTTTTGGTGATTGGTTGAATAATAATATCAAATAAAAAACGGGGTATTTTAATCTGTTCCCGATTTTGAAGAGCCAAAGGAGAAAAATAATAAGCCGCGGTAATAACTAAAGCTAAGCCGGTTAAAATACAAGGCAGGCCTCGCCGAAAAATTTTATCAACCTGCAGTTTAATTCTGACTTCTTTCTCACTAATCGCCCGCCAGGAACCAAAAAGAAAGAATGAATAAGCAATAAATAACACAGCTAAATATTCTAATTTAAAACTAAAAATAAAGAAAAAGCTAATAAAAATCAAAACAAGAGTGATTAACAAAACCGCCTTTGATTTAGTTAATAACCAATGCAGGCATAAAAAAATCAATAAAATCAAAAAGCCGAGACAGGGCCAAAGCCAATTATTGCCTCCAGATAAAATATTTTTTAAACCAATCCAACTAACTGCTGAAATCAGTGTAGCCAGACCAGCTACCACTGATTGAGTAATCCGATTTTTATGCATGTGATTGTTTCAGTCCCGATATTGACACCGGCCTTTTGGCCGTCTGGCCGGCCTGAAATTCTTGAAAATTCTTTTTTGCCGTGATTGAGATTAAATTAGAGAATTTTCAAGAATTTTGGGCCAATGAACCACTCATTCCTTCTTCACTTCTTCATATTCTCCTTTAACTGTTTTTTCTTTGCCTTCCTTGGTCTGTTCTTTGTCTGACTTCCCTTTTATTTCCGGCTCCGACTGTTCAGCTTTTTCTTCCTGAACCTTCTGGTATAATTGAGCGCCGATTTTTTGGATAACCTGGGATAATTCATCAATAGCTTTTTTGAGCGGCTCTATTTCATTACTATCTTTAAGTTTTTTTAACGCTTCTAATTTATCTTCTGTTTCTTTTTTATCTTCTGGTTTGATTTTATCAGCCGCTTCTTTAAGAGCTTTTTCCGTAGAAAAAATTAAAGTATCTGCCTGATTGCGAGTTTCCACTAATTCTTTGTGCTGACGGTCTTCCGCCGCGTGCGACTCGGCTTCTTTCTTCATCTTTTCAATTTCTTCTTTAGAAAGAGCTGAAGAATCAGTAATAGTAATCGCCTGCTCTTTATTGGTTGCCTTATCTTTTGCCTTAACATTTAAAATACCATTAGCGTCAATGTCAAAACTAACTTCAATTTGAGGAACGCCGCGAGGAGCTGGCGGAATGCCATCCAAGATAAATCTGCCCAAGGTCCGATTATCAGCCACCATTGGTCTTTCCCCTTGAAGAATATGAATATCCACGCCTGGCTGATTATCCGAAGCCGTAGAGAAAATCTGGCTTTTAGAAGTAGGTATAGTGGTATTTCTTTCTATTAAAGGAGTCATTACTTGACCAAGGGTTTCAATTCCTAAAGTTAAAGGAATAACATCTAATAAAAGAACTTCCTTTGTCTCGCCGGTTAAAATTCCTCCCTGGATAGCCGCTCCAACGGCTACGCATTCCATAGGGTCAACTCCCCGCTCAATTTTCTTGCCCACATAATCTTCAACAAATTTCTGAACCAGCGGCATTCTAGTTGGTCCGCCGACTAAAATAATTTTGGTAATGCCCTGCGGGCTCAACTTAGAATCATTTAATGCCTGTTCCAGCGGCTGACGGCATTTATCAACAATTGGCTTAACTAATTCTTCCAACTTAGCTCGGGTAATTTTGATAATTAAATGTTTAGGACCATCTGGAGAACCACTGATAAACGGCAAGTTAATCTCTGTTTCTAAAGTAGAAGAAAGCTCAATTTTTGCTTTTTCAACTGCTTCTTTAACTCGCTGTAAAGCAGTTTTATCTTTCCTTAAGTCAATATTGTTTTCTTTTTTGAATTCTTCAGAAATATAATCAACCAAGACCTCATCCATATCAGTGCCGCCCAATTGGGTATCACCAGAAGTTGACTTAACCTCAAAGACCCCCTCGCCAAAATCCATAATAGTAACATCCAAGGTGCCGCCGCCAAAGTCAAAAACCAGAATTTTTTCCTCTTTATCTGTCTTGTTAATTCCATAAGCCAGAGAAGCGGCTGTTGGTTCATTGATAATTCTTTCCACTTCCAAACCAGCAATTGAACCGGCATCTTTGGTCGCCTGTCTTTGGGCATCATCAAAATAAGCTGGCGTGGTAATAACCGCTTTTTTGATTGGCTCGCCCAAAAAGGCCTCGGCATCCTTTTTAATTTTCTGCAATATAAAAGCAGAAAGCTGCTGGGGAGTGTAGTCCTTGCCAGATAAAGTATATTTTTCTTTAGTACCCATTTTCCGCTTGAAAGTCGTGACGGTATTTTCCGGATTAGTCACGGCCTGACGCCGGGCTGCCTCGCCAATCAAAAGATTGCCATCTTTGTCAAAGGCAACATAAGATGGAAATGCCTTGCCGCCGCCAACCACTGTTCCTTCAGACGAAGGAATTATAGTTGGCTTACCTGCTTCAACCACTGCCGCGGCTGAATTAGATGTTCCTAAATCAATACCGATAATTTTAGTCATATTTTATTTTCTCCTTTTTATTGACGATTTTTTTAAAACTGATATGATTAAATTATAAAAAATGGTTCTTTTTTAAATTGAATATAAATTAATTTATGGAGGAAAAAATGGAAAAATCAGAAAAAACGGAAAGACCAAAGGGAGTAACCAAAAAACTATGTTTGATTGGTGTAGAAATATTCGCTTGGCTTGCTTATCTATCGATGACTTCTAACATAGTCCTGATTGCAACACTACATATAACAGGAAGGATTACTCCGAATTCTAATATAATCTTCGTGTATATGGTTTTGGTACTTATGATAATGGCGGTTATATTCCTACGGTCAACAGTCAAGAAAGAAATAATGTTGAACTAAAAGAGATGAATTGGTTATAAGCCTAATTTTTGCAAATATATCTTTGTATTTGAAATTCGGTCCACCACCCATCTTTCAATTGGCCAAAGTTAATTACTCTTTGGCCATTTTTATTTAATCTTAATCGGAATCCTATTAGCCTGAGGAATTGCTTTAGCTGCCTTAGGAATAGTAATTTTAAGGAGACCGCTGACGCTTTCGGCTACTGCTCTGTTTCCTTTAACTTCTACCGGCAATTTAATCACCCTGCGAAAATCTCCTTTTTTAATTTCTTTGCGTAAATAATCCTTTTCTTTAACTTCTTTCTTCTCTTGTTTTTTCCCCTGAATAGTTAAAATATTATCATCAATAGAAATTTCCACATCATTAGGATTAACACCAATCAAAGGTATTTCTACATATAGATTATTCTTATCCTGATAGATGTCCACAGCCGGCTCTTCAGCCCGAGAAGTCGGCATAAAAGGCACCCATTCATCTTCGTCAAGTGATTCAGGAAAATGATTGGGTTCAGGAAAGCGATGGGGCTTTTCTAATTCTTTAAATTGCCGCCATTGAATAGGCATAATGTTTTCTACTAACAACTTAATTTTCCTACAGTCGTTAAAGTGACTCTCAGAAAATTTAATTGTTAGCCATATTTTAAATTTTCAATTTTCAATTTTCAATTTCTATTAAATTTTCAATGACTTAATTTTCAATTAAATAAATTGTTGTTTGAAAATTGAAAATTGTAAAATTCAATGAAAATTGAAAATTGGTAATTGAAAATTATCTGGCTACTTTCACCTTACTCACCCTTAAAATTTTCTCTCCTAATAGATACCCTTTTTGCACTTCCTCAACGATAACTCCCGCATCTTCTTTTGATTCCACCTGTTCAACTGCTTCGTGTAACTCTGGGTTAAACTTCTCACCGACTGCTTTGATTTCTTTTAAGCCATATTTTTTAAAGATGGCCTCCAATTGTTCTTTGATTTGTTTGACTCCTTGATTTTCTTTTGCGCCAATTTTTAAGCTATCCAAAGCCGGTAATAATTCTCTAATAAAATTCTCTTGACCATATTTTCTTAACTCCTCTAAGGACTGCTCCTGCCTTCTGCGAAAATTAACTAAATCAGCCCGGGCTCGTTGGGCCTGGATTAGATACTCCTCCTTTTCTTTTTGACACTGCCTAAGTTTCTTTTTGAGTTTGCTTAATTGCTCCTTAGTCCCTCCAGAATCTTCAGAAAGATAAGTAATCTTTTTATTCATGAGTCCTATTATTAGTTTATCACTTTTCAAAAAGTTGTCAACTGAACAAAGGATGTGGTAAAATGAAGTAGAAAGGAGGAAAATTCTATGAAAAAAATTATTGCCAACAACATCACCTGGATTGACATCCAGAAACCAAAACAAAAGGACTTAGACGAACTTAAAGAAAAATTTCATCTTCATCCTTTTATTAGCCAGCAGTTCCTGCCGCCGATTCATCGGCCTAAAATAGAAGAATATCCCAATCAGCTTTTTATAGTTCTTCATTTTCCGGTCTTTAATCGTAGACACCGTCAGACCAAACCAGTTGAATTAGACTTTATTATCACCCCAACTACTTTAATAACCAGCCACCTTGGTAAAATTCCTGATTTAGAAACATTTTTTAATGACTGCGATTTACAAGATTATCATCAAAGCCAGCATTTTAAGAGTAGCGCTCATCTGCTTTTTGGTTTGCTTGATTGGTTAATTGACGCTTGCCTGCCCATGCTTGACAATATTTCTGAAAAAATTGAAAAAATTGAAGGTCATGTTTTTCAAGGCAAAGAAAAAGAAATGCTTTCAAAAATTGCCTTGCTCAAAAGGAATATGATTGATTTTCGTCGAGCTATCAAACCACAACGTTCAGTGCTGGAAATATTAGAAAAGAAATCTCAACGGCTTTTTAGTCAGGAATTAAAACCATTAGCCCAGGAAGTAATTGGCTCAAATATCAGGGTTTGGAATGTTTTAGAAAATCATCGGGAACTAATTACTTCTATTGAACAGACCAATAATTCCCTGCTTTCTCATAAGTTAAGTGATATTATGAAATTCTTGACCGTAGTTTCTTTTATCACATTCCCTTTAAGCGTAATTGTTGGATTTTTTGGCATGAATGTTTTTGATAATATCCCTCTGGTTCGCAGAAATCCCTTGACTTGGCTGGTTATTCTTGCCTTTATGTTTATCAGCGCCAGTATTATGGTTATTGTATTTAAAAAGAAAAAATGGCTATAAGCAGCAAAATCTACGATGTAGCTATAGTCGGCGCTGGTCCGGCTGGCTCATCACTCGCTTACTGGCTTACCCAAAAAGGATTCAATGTTGTTATTATAGATAAAGATTTTTTCCCAAGAAAAAAAGTTTGCGCCGGTGGCCTAACTGCCAAAATTACAAAAATTTTACCTTTTGATATTGACTCCGTTATAGAGAATAAAATTTATCAAGTGTCGTTGACTCATAAACTTAAGAGTGAATTTACGAAAAGATATGATAAAACATTAATTTACGCTGTGAATAGGGCAAGATTTGACGATTTTCTTGTTAAGCAAGCAAAAAATATTGGAGCGAATTTTTTAGAGAATGAAAAAGCTAAAAAATTAAAACTTGGAAAAGATATTTCTATAATCCTTACAACTAATAAAACTATAAAGGCAAAAGTTATCGTAGGAGCGGATGGGGCTGATAGTTTTGTCGCAAAAAGTATAGGATTAAAACCTTTTGATTATCTTCGTATAGGTATACAGGCTGAACTGCCTATTAAAAAATACATAGCTAATTATGAAGATAGAATATCTCTGGATTGGGGAACAATTCACTACGGATATGCCTGGGTTTTTCCTAAGGGTGATTTGCTGTCAGTTGGCGTAGGAGGACCAATAAATTTAGGCCAACAGCTAAAAGATTATCTTTCTCGATTTTTAAAGAATAGGGATTTGAAAACAGGGAATGTAAAATTAACTGGGCACCTTATTCCTCACCGAATTAGCAAAAACCCAATATCTCTTGATAGGGTTCTCTTAGTCGGCGATGCAGCTGGTTTGGTAGATTTTTGGACAGGAGAAGGAATTTTTTATGCCATAAGAAGTTCTCAAATAGCCGTCAAGTCCATCAAAGATTTCTTTGATAGAGACAAGAAAAATTTAATGGATTACGAAATGAATATTAACCGCATTCTCCTACCCGAATTAAAAGCATCCTATTTTTTTTCTCGGTTATTTAACCACTTTTCCCCTTGTATGTCTGGACTGATTAAAAACTTCGATTATCCTGCCGATATATTTTTTAGAACTATGCGAGGTGATAGAACTTTTTTAGAAATAAAAAAGCGACTCAGGCCAGATATTCTTCTTAAAAAATTATTCATCAAAAGCCAAAGGATTAAGTAAATTCAGTTAATAACATGCTTCGTCTCTATAATACTCTCACTCGTAAAAAAGAAACTTTCAAGCCGATTAAAAACAATACGGTTTCTTTTTATTATTGCGGGCCAACTGTTTACTGGACTCAACATATTGGCGTGATGCGCAGCTCTTTTTGCGCTGATTTGGTTGTTCGTGTTTTAAAATATTTAGATTATAAGGTAAAATTTGTCAGAAATTACACTGATGTCGGACATCTTACCAGCGACCAGGATGAAGGTGAAGATAAAATGACTAAAGGGGCTCAAAGAGAAGGATTAAAACCACAACAAATCGCAGAAAAATATATTAAAATATTTGAACAAGATACTAAGGACTTAAATATTTCAGACCCAATAGTAAAACCAAAAGCTACTGAACATATTCAGGAAATTATTGAAATGACCCAAATCTTATTAGATAAGGACTTTGCTTATACCACTGATTTAGCTGTTTATTTTGATGTTTCCAAGGCAAAAAATTATACTCAACTTTCTGGTCAAAAATTAGAAGAAAAACTTAAAGGGGCTGGCAAGGCCGAGGTATCTGATTCGCAAAAGAAAAATCCAGCTGATTTTGCTTTATGGTTTTTCAAAACAGGCAAGCATAAAAACGCTTTACAATATTGGGACTCGCCTTTTGGTCAGGGTTTTCCGGGCTGGCATATTGAATGTTCAGTTATGAGTAAGAAACACTTAGGCGAAACAATTGATATTCATATGGGTGGAATTGAACACGTCCCAATTCACCACACTAATGAAATAGCTCAAAGCGAATCAGCCAATGGAGTTAAGTTTGTCAATTATTGGCTCCATAATGAGCATTTATTGGTAGATAATAAGAAAATGTCTAAATCAGCCGGAACCACCTATAGTTTGAAGGAAATAAAAGCTAAGGGATTTAATCCAATGGCTTTTCGTTATCTGCTTTTACAAGCTCACTACCGCTCCAAACAAAATTTCACCTGGTCAATAATGGAATCAGCTCAAAAAGGTTTTAATAATCTGATTAATCAAATTAAAAATCTTGGCAATAAATTAGGCAAGATAAGC
>Ga0209976_10002445_pt1 | contig 10573 bp, 12 predicted proteins | sample SumtaG_FD_182806 | JGI IMG/M metagenome (GOLD analysis project Ga0209976, IMG submission 182806) | Deep subsurface microbial communities from Indian Ocean to uncover new lineages of life (NeLLi) - Sumatra_00157 metaG (SPAdes) (version 2) | ecosystem: Environmental > Aquatic > Marine > Oceanic >... | reverse complement strand
CCAGATGTAAAAATCAAGTCGCCTTTTATAATTGCTTGAGAAAAGGGACCTGTTGCTGCTGGGGCATTTTTTGTTACAATTTTTGTTTTCATATGTCTTTATTATACCCTCCCCAAACAAAAAAACAATTGGGGTTGGTTTTATGCAGAAACGGCTGGACGACGTTAGAACCTGTCTTATTTATAATTATCTAGATTTGATGAATGTCAAAAAAAATGCCCGCTCCTACCAGAACTGGTTTGAGCGGGCTCTTGGGATATGAAATCCATTAGATTAGTAGGCTCGCAGGGTCGAGCTGTTCTTTTTGCCTCCGTTCATTTAAGGGACACAAAGGACAAACAAGCCAATACATCCCGAGTTGATTCATCCCCTCGCTCGTACAGTCTTCCACCTGCATCTCTGACTCGCAGCATAGACAGTGGGCCGGGTTGGCTTCCACGACGTGACGAGGAGTGTTGTTCGGGACATCAGGCTTACCACACAATCCTTTTGTATGGTCAACGGTAGATGCCTGCTCCATTGGAAACCTCCTTTCTGAATTATCATTCTATCTTTTTTCTCTTTTTTATTCAAAAACTTCAATGAACTTAAAAAGAGTATAACATAATACACCATCCTGTCAAATTTAAAATAAAAAACCAATTGGGGTTGGTTTTGGGCAGAGACATCGGGACAACATCTGAGAATATTTACACTTCAAAATTAATAAAAAAAAGAACCTGTCCTGGAAAAACAAGACAGGTTCCCGAGTGTAATATTTGTTATTGATTAGTCGCCAGGTGGCGGCAAAGTTATACCTTCGGGCTCAAAGATAACCATTCTTTCTCCCTCCTCCACGCAACCAACCTCCAAAAGTTCGTACCCCATGCTCCGACCTATGTTTATGGCGCGCATGACTTCATCTGACGGCAGATAGATATAGTAACCGATACCCCAGTTGAAAGTAGTCAGGCAGTCCTCAATACTGACTCCAAGCTCCCACATGAAAAGCATAATCAATGGAATCTCGTCAAGCCAAGTGTGGATACGATAAGTGTAAGGTCGTTTATCGTAAGCCACCTTACTTACTCCGCTACCCGTGCCTGGCAGAAAAGCATGCACATCGACCTCCTCTATTAAGAACGCCTCAACCAGAGCTACATAAGACCGAGTCGGGATAAGAGCCTCTTCTCCTAAAGTTTTGCCATTCGGCAATTCGGTAAGAAATGATTCAGGAAGCTCAAGTGCCCGCTTGGTAATAAGAGACGCTCCATTAGCATGCAATCCCGAAGAGGTTACGCCAATAATAGAATCACCCACCTGAAGATTCTCGCCTGTAATAAGGTTTCTTGAAGGGGCGATAATTCCTGTTACGCAGCCGCTTAACGAAGGACAGCTTATTACAGGAGGTTTAGAATTAATCAAAGTCGGCAGCGCGGGGGACTCTCCTGCTGACAGGGCCATATCCGTCATTTTACATACCTCGAAAAAGCCTGCGGCTAAATCTCTGGCTCGTCGTTTGTCTGCAAACCATTCACTGTCGCCCGCGGCCACTTCATCGGTATAAACAACAGGCAATGCTCCCTGTGCTGCGACATCATTGGCCGCCATTAAGGCAACATCGATACCAATACCATCATAATAGGTCTTGCCCGTGCCCGCGAACTGATACATCCATTCGGCAATCCAGTTTTTGGTTCCGAGTCCTTCCTGGGTATTGCACCACATATGCGGCTGGCCGCCCCGATACTCAAAAACGGCTCCGTGAGCATGAACTACATCTTCTCTGATAAAGACTCCTCGCCGATTAGGAAAGGTTAACGTTTTCTTCCCAATCTTTACCATCGTGTCCTTAAACGGCTCAAGTTTAGCATAATCAACGCCTGATTGAGCATACTCGCCTTTTTCTGACATAATCAATCCCTCCTTTAGCTAAAATTATTCTTATGTTAATGTAACTTAAAATAAGGATAGCGCAACAATACTATTCCGTCAATGCGATTATGAGAGTTGGTATGATTTTTTTGTATCCCCCAAACAAAAAAACCAATTGAGGTTGGTTTTAGGATTTACTATCAACATTTAATATCAATATTTTTTATTTCCAATCATCTAAAAACTCTTTTGAAGTTATGGTTTTTCCGTAAAGAAATGGAAAAACATATTCTTTTTATGTTCATTATATCTTTAAATACTCTCCTTCTGTCACGACTTCAATCTTTCCATCTATAACTTTAAGCGCGGATTGATCGTCAAGAAAATAAAGAGGCACAGTAAGATTTTTCAAGGACTGAATTTCTTTTTTCCTTTGAGGAAAATGAGGTGAATTCAAATGCGCAATAAGATTACAGTTTACAAAATTAAGAGCTGGCTCTAATTCTTCTTTAAATTTTTCTTCGGGATATATAATTTGAAGTAACTCGCGTGAAATAGATTGCCCCGCAACCATACTACCGGCGCTAACACCCATATAGACACGGGTCTTAAGAAGGTCTGGAAGTAAATCACGGAGACCTGACTCTCTTAGAATACGAGCAAGATACTGTTCGTTGCCGCCACCAAAACAAAGCAGGTTTGCTTTTTCTAATCTGGGCTGCCAGATATTGCGAGGCATAGCCGCAATATCAACAATATCAATAGACTTATATCCTTGTTGTTTGAAATGTGTTAAATCATCTATTAACCATCCCTTATCTTCTTCTACAATATTGGCAGCTGTAGGAATAAACACTAAGTTAATCTTTGACGCAGGAAGACCAGTTAAATCTAAGACCGCTTTGGCAATAGATTTATTTTGAATCCCTGCTGATGTGAGTAATAATTTCATTGTTTTATTATATATTATTTAAAACAAAAAACCAATTGGGGTTGGTTTTAGGGGTTCCGTTGGCTGGACGACGTTAGAACCTGTTTTATAAATACTAAAAACTATAGTTGTATTTGATGCTCTAATTTTCGGGTTTTAAATTTTTCTGCTCTAACTTTTTCTTATATTCAATTTCGATCTTTTTCACTTTTTTTTCAATAACTTTATAATCCTTGGGAAAATATCTTTTCCTTTTTTTCTCATCTAGGCTAAATCGACGATTTGTAGAAATATTACTACTCTCAAGATAATTATAGTAGAAATCACATATTTCATTCCTATTATTCAATTGAATATAAACGTGTGTATCATCTACGTATTCATCACCGTCTTCGTCTATGGCGATAATTCTATCGTAGGGAATAATACCCTCTTCAATAAACATAGCCCTATTTGTTTTTGGTATATTACTCCAATATCTCCATATAGCATAACGATCATTATTGCCTTTACCATTATTTTTCTTGCTAATCCAAGGATTATTTTGAAATTCTATACTATCGTTACATTTCCCGTAAATATCCCAGCTTATTAATTTCCCGTTCTTTGGATTAATATCTATATACGCAAAGAACTTTTTTAGTAATATTTTTATTCCACAATAGCAACGACCTCTAAAAGTAAATACATCCCAATATAATTTTTCTTTAAAATTTTTTATTTTATCTTTATCCGGATAAAGATCGTCTTCTATATTACGTAATAATATCGGATGATGTTCAACTAAGCTTTTTAAAACCTTTCTTTTTGTACTTAATCTTGATCTTAATTGAGATTTGACCGACCTTTCCCTGATTTTTAACGATATATTAAAATAAGCAAATAATAAATGATCGTTCTTTGGTTGGAAGAGACTATCTTCAATTTCTTTCTTTCCCCATAAATGAAATTCCTTGAAACCCTTTTCCCTAATTAAACCTATAAAACGATCCCTAGTCTTCTTAGAAAAATCACAAGCAGCAACAAAAATTATTCCGTATAATATCGGGTCTGATTTAATTGAATTAACAAATTTTTCAATTTTTTTTGGAGTAATCGTTTTTTCTCTTTTGCATTGTATTAACCATACTCTATCTTTTTTTATAGGCTGAATTTTCTCATTTTCATCTGTATCATCATAGTCATCCCCTGATTCATCTATCCTATAATCCTCCCAGCCTCTTATATCAAAACCATCATCAGAACCACCAGCACCCGTCGCTTCGAGATTTTTCCATTTTTTAAAATCGTAAATAAGTTGCCTAACTAAATCCTCAAAACGATGCGGCTCCATATCTTCAAAATGCAATGGATTTACTGTTTTTGTTGCCTTCATGAATAAATATTAACATTCAAAAACTACATCGTCCAGCTCAAGATAAAAACAAAGCCGCATGAAAATGCGGACATAAAAATCATTATTAACTACTACTTATTTAATTTAAACACTCTTTAGTAATTTCTCGTATGGGACAGTATAAAAAAGAAATCATAATTTTTTAAAGATTTTATTTAGTAAAAAATCAATTTTCACCTTTAATTTATTTAATCCCCTAAAATCAAGGTTTTTAATCGTTAAACCTTTAGTCATTTCTTTATTATGCGGATAAATTATACTTATTTGTTCGTGTTCTCCGTTTGGTAGCAGCTTGCTTGTTCCTCCATTCAAAGAAAAAGAAAAACTATTATCTGGATTTTCTTTTGCAACAACTCTTGTAAATACTGCAATAAAACCAGGAGATTGTTCAGGGGCAGGTATATATTTCAGATCAACAATACCATAATTTATATGTCTAAAAGGAATAATACCTCTCGCTAAATTTATCTTTTGTATTTCACTTTTAGGTAGATAAAAAAATTCTAAAACAAAAGAATAATCTTTTTCATTTTTTGGTTTATAATATTGATCTATCAATTGATCATTTTTGCCAATAAAAATACTATTTTTTACTTTACACTTAGTGTCTGGTAAATTTTGAGTGTTAAATATAAAAAATGGTCCACCGTCATTATCTCTTTTATTAAGATCCATACCTTTAGAAAAAATACCCTTAGGTCCAGAAAAAAATTTATAAAATCCAGATATTATCTCATCACCCGAAACATGAACATTGCCATTAACATGATGGGTCATTTTTGGCGAATGTTTACACGTCCAAAAATTACATTTATCTATACTAATTTTGTGAATACCAAACTGTCTCATTGCTTCCTGTGGTATCCGAGATTTCATAACAACAAATTCACCTCCATCATTTATTAAATCTTTAACAAAAAATCCCCCATCAGAGGTGTATCCTAGTAAAAATAAAGTAAAAAACTTATCTTGATATTCAATATTTATATGAAATTTCATCTTATTTAACTAACTTCAATAAATCTTTTTCATTTTCATGGTATTTTAATCTTACCAAAAAACCGCCCTCTTGGCGATAAAAAAATGCCCAGAAGGCGGTTTCTATATTTATCTTGGTATTATTCTTAATAGCAAACTTGATTATTCATGTTCGCCCGCAAGTAAGGAAGGATAAAAGTATAAGGAGAATTGCTTACAAATAAATTATTGATTTTTTCTTTATATTTTTTGATGCTAGCCTCATGAGCTTCTTTCGCAGAACATCCTCTAACTAGGGCTAATCCTACCTTATTCGAACATTCTAAAAAGGGTTTTGCGACTTCATCCTCAAGGGGCCTTCTAAGGCTTTCTATCTTTCTAAGAAGAATAAATGACTTCTTGTAGCCAATAAACCCCTTTGCACCCGCATTTCTAATTTTAATGCCGAGAACCTTCCCACAACTACAAGCTCTGATGTATACATATTTGTCTTTTAATAAAGATTCGTTATTATTGGCAGAGATTAAAATATCGTTGTCTTGGCCAGTTATGCAAAAATCATCTCCGTGCCCATTAAATATAACCAAATCAGGATTTTGCTTAGCTAAATAGCTTTCAACTTTCTTTTTAACAGCTTTCTCCTTCGTCAAATCAAATAATTTTAACCCTACACGTTCAGCCTCTTTAATTATTTCTTCTGACCAATTAAAAAAATAATGTGTCACGGGATCATAATAAGGTCTAGTAATGAGAAGGCTCATAATTCTCTTTGTTCTTCAAAGGGTAAATCTGTAAAAGAACGGATATAATCTATTTCTGTTTCTATAACCGTTTTCCCTATTTCATCGTCTTCTTTTTCAACGAAATCAATTAATTCCTTAATTTTAAAATCGCCCTTTCCCCCGATAGATAAAAGAGTATCTGACGGCATTGTTCTTAGTCGTGCTACTACCAGATCTCTAATTTCTTTTTCATGCTTTTCCTTTTCTTCTTTATTTTTTTGTTCTTTTTTACCACCCATTTTTTTATTAATCATTAAGGGGAATAAATTTTAATTCAACTAATTTATTTAAAATTTCCTCTCCGAGACCTGTTTCCGCTTTTATTTCTCTGTAAGCTATTTCCCATGTTATTGGACCACTTTTTTCTTCTCCCAAATCTAAAATAACTTCCCGCCTTACGGGCAGAGGGAGATTTGCATAATGTTTAAAAAAGTTATCTTTATATTTTAAGAAGTTTTCTCCAGGCATTTTAAATTATTTATAAGCCCCTATGAAAAAGTATCTCTTACATATTTATTCTATCAAACCCTGTCAATAAAGACAAGCACATGTTGAAATTATTTTATTCTCATATTCTTCATTCTACCAGAAAATCGTCTTCTTGGCGATTTTCTGAACGGAGCTCCCCATTAAGGACGTATTTAGAACCTTAGATTGGGACAGGATCAAGGAGAAATTAGGTTTAATTAGTAATTTAACAAAGTTAGTTAGTGAATTTTAAAGATAATTCTTCAAATCTTGAACCATTTCATCAAAAGACATTTTCTGGATTTTTCTTAAAAAATCCTTATAATCACTTCCAAGAGCATTTTTTACAACTCTAATTAGTTCATAAGGATTTTTAAAAATTGATTCTAAAACTTCTTTTTCTGCTAATTTTTTGTCTTTCTCTATTTTAATAACTGCTTTTTTTGCCTCTTCCATCATCTCCTTATGTAAACTTGGTAATTTATCTCGCACACACCCACCCAGTATTTTAGTTAAAAAAAGTAGTGTTTTAATAAAATCTTTACTAAATTCTTTTTCTGAAGATATACATTTCATTTGATATTGATATGCCCATAGAGCACTTTTTATTTCTTCATAACATTCTTTCCTGTTGATTTTACAATAATTAGGTGTTTCACTTTCATCAAATTCAACATACAAGCATCCTTGTTTTCTTTTTTCTAACTCTTCCCAGTCCTTTTTAAAAAAACCGTAAGTGCTAATTAATTTCTGTTTCGCACGGTGACTATAAAAAGCACTTCCTCTATCAGAAATCAAATCATTTAGTTCGTCTAATTCTTTTGCAATTGGCAACAAAATAAGTTTTGCTAGTTCTTCTTGAGCAATAATCGCAAGAAAATAAGCAGAGGTATAGGCAAATTTCGTATCATAAAGAGTAACAGATGCCGTTATTTTTTGAATAACATTCTCCGCTACAACAAATAAACACCTTTCATATTTTGATAATTTTAACTCGTTTCTCATATTGTTCTATTTTACTAAAAAAAACCGCCTTTTTAGCAATCTTTTTCTAGATTTCCGCGTCGTGGACGCTATTAGAACCTATTTTACTAAAAATAGAGTACTTATTCCTAACTTCTAGTCCTTCATTATAAACTTCATAATTTCTGTAGTTTGTCTTGAGTTTTCTTGTGACTTTTCAACAAAATCTTTGAGTTTGTATTTTTCTCCGAGCAAAGAGATCACATCAGCAATAATATCTCCCATCTGCCAGTACAATAGAGAAAGCTTCTGTTGGGCGCCTCTTTCAATTGCTTCGCTGTTATTTCTATCAAAACCCGGTTCGTGAATCCCTGTATGAAAAGTAGAGCCGTAGAAGGTACCGTGGAGTGCTTCGGAGGCATCTTCGTAAAATGACAAAAGAGAGAGAAGCCACTTCCTTTCATCCGCATTACTTTTTTCTCCGACTAAAGTGACCCTTTCACTCAAACTCACGTCGGTCCATCTTGTTTTTTCACCACCTTTAGATCCAGTAAACTGATCAAGAGCTTTTTTTAACTCGGGTATACTTTCTACATTAATCTCTCCTGTATATTTAATACTAAGAGAGTGTTTGCTAGTCTCAATTCGTCTATCCAGTTTTCGGTAAGTTTTTTGCAAAGAGTACGCTTTATATTTCTCATACTCCTCTTCGTCACAAACCATCAAATAACAGTAATTAATTAGCCGTTCCAATAACGCCCTGGTAAGCATTGTGGATTCGTTCAACATATCCTTTGTACCTAAGCGAGTGATCGCAATAGCAATGCCAACCGAACTCATTAAAACTACACACATTTCTTTAGCTCGATCTGTGAGCTCTTCTGACTTAGTAACTCCTTTCAAAATGCTTGCTTGTGCAAGCAGAAAACCATTTAAGTGTTTAGTTAAATCTTCTCCACCAAATATTTGCTTTCTTGAAACATCTTTCGTTGTCATTATTTTAGTTATATAATGACTAACTAGTATTTGCTTCCCCGGATAGGACTCGAACTTAATAAAAGTTAGGTTTTTATCCGGGCAAACTTTCTTTTACCTACCTGGATAATTAGGCCGGCTTTGGTGGTAATTTCTTTTTGCCAGTCCTTGATGGTTTTGTTGTCTATTTTTACTCCACCCTGTTCAATCAAACGTTTGGCCTCGGCTTTGCTGGGGGCTAATTTTGTTTGGACAAGTAAATCTAAGATAGAATATTTTTTGGCGGCTAATTTGTAAGTAGGAATTTGAGAAGGTTTTTCTTTGTCTTTGAAAACCCGGTTGAACTCTTTTTCTGCCTTGATGGCAGATGGTTTGCTATAGTGGATGGTAACAATTTCTCTGGCTAAACGGGCTTTAGCGTCGCGGGGATTCATTTTATCCTGTTTAATCTGCTGAATAATCTGATTAACCTCTTCTATAGGCATATCAGTGCAAAGTTCTAAGCCAAGAGCAATAATCTCATCAGACCAGGACATAATTTGCCCAAACATTTCATTGGCTGGGGCATCTAAAGTAACCATCTTGCCTTCTGTTTTGCCCATTTTTTGACCAGATGGGTCAACTAATAATTTAGTGGTTAAAACAAATTTTTCTTTATTCTTCATCTTTTTCATTAATGTCCTGCCAGCCAACATATTGAACATCTGGTCATTGCCTCCAATTTCTAAATCAACATCCATAGCAACAGAATCATAGGCCTGCGCCAGAGGATAAAGAAATTCATGTAAATACAGGTCCTTTCCTTGTTGTATTCTTTTTTTAAACATATCCCTGGCTATAGTTTGTTGAGCAGTAAAATTAGAAGCTATTTCAATTAAACCCCTGAAAGAAAGTTTATCGCCCCACTGGCTATTGTATAAAATTTTGGCTGGATTTTTGCCTGAAAAACTTAAAATTTTACTGGCTAGTTTTTTGTAATTTGTAGAGTTTTTAAGAAGCTGTTCTCTGGTTAATTTTGGTCTTGTCTTACTCTTATCAGTAGGGTCGCCAATCAGACCAGTAAAATCACCGAGTAGGAAAATAACTTCATGACCCAAGGCCTGAAATTGGGCTAATTTTCTGATAGTAATGGCATGACCAATATGAAGTGTTGGGGCAGTAGGGTCATAACCGCAATAAAGCCGGATTTTTTGACCGGATTTTAATTTTTTTTCTAATGCTTGACCACTGGGATAGATATTCTCTACGCCCCGGGTCAAAACCTCTTTAATTTGAGATTCTTGATTCATAACACCTTTAACTTTTTAGCCATTAAAAGTGTCTTGGAAATGTCGCGATCTTTTAAAGCAGTGGTGATATTATTCCAAAGCCGAAGATTATCCTTAGCCCAGCCGAGATATTTCTTCCTAGCTAAATTTGTATAAAAATAGATATTTTCTTTCATAAGCCTATTTTGCTCAGAGGTTATTTTCTCAGCTAATTCTCTGAGATCGACCTTATTTTGAGTAATATAATTATTAGCAAAAACAACTGGTGTTATAGGCAAGGCCTTAAAAAGCATATCAGCATCGCTTAGAGCTTTGCCTTCATTGGAAATCTTTTTCTTTCTAGTTCTGGTATGAGATTCCATTACAATAGATTCTATTCTTTTAATTTCTTCTTTTGGGTAACCAGCTTTTGTCAAAATTTCTTCCCGATATTTTCTTGCTTGTTTTGGTTCAGAGTTCGGCCTAAGAATATAGTTTAAGTCATGCACTAAAGTTGAAGATTCAACTAAAAAAGCGTTTGCCTTTATTGATTTGCCGAACTCAAGGGCTTTCTTTTTTACAAATACTATATGGTGCCAACCGTGGAATAGAAGTTTTTTACGATGTTTTAAAAAAAGTTTTTCTATGGCCTTGTTTAGTTTACTCAAGTTTATCTTGCTATTCATTGTCTTCACTGTATCACCTTTGCCTCGTCAAATGCAAGTCGCTTGATGGGCTTGCTAAAACAGGTCAATTCTGTCAGAATAATAAGAACCATGTTTAGAATAAGAAAAAGAATTTTTAAGACAATAATCAAGTTTATTGTTTTTTGTTTAGTTATGGCTGTTTTAGGCGGCATAGCTGTTTCTGCCTATTTTGCCAAAGACCTGCCTGACCCGACTAAAATCGGAGAACGTCAAGTAATAGAATCAACTAAAATCTATGACCGAACTGGTCAGACAGTCCTTTATGATATCCA
>Ga0209976_10002444_pt1 | contig 10574 bp, 11 predicted proteins | sample SumtaG_FD_182806 | JGI IMG/M metagenome (GOLD analysis project Ga0209976, IMG submission 182806) | Deep subsurface microbial communities from Indian Ocean to uncover new lineages of life (NeLLi) - Sumatra_00157 metaG (SPAdes) (version 2) | ecosystem: Environmental > Aquatic > Marine > Oceanic >... | reverse complement strand
CGAATAGAATTAACCCAGCCTTTTAAAAGAACAGGTTTATTTACATGCTTAATAGTATCAAGAGCAAGGGTGCGCTTCATAATCTTGATTGTAGCGATAAATTAAAGGGTTGACAACAAGAGAGAAAGTTTTTTCCTCGTCATTCCGAGCGTTAGCGAGGTTTACGCTAACGCTAGATCCTTCACTTTGTTCAGGATGACAAATGCCTGCAAGGACAGACCTTGTAGGTAACCTTGCAAGTATACTTTTGGTAATAGAGTCATGGAAGGGTTGACAATAAGAGAGAAAAGAATATAATACAAATTTGTTGAGAAAAATATTAAATATGTTAAAAACAAACCTTATTCACCAATCTCCAGTTCAAGCCTTAATTATGGCTGAGCTTACTTTTAAGTATATTAAAAGGAGAGTTGGGAAATAAATAATTAAAAATATTAAAAACCAACCTCCTTGAAAATAGGAGGTTTTTTAATGAAAGAGGGTGAAAAAATATGTGTGAAAAAAGAAGTGGTCATGTGCCTCTTGAAGTTACTGCAGTAGTAGAAGAACATTCTACTGATGTCAACGAGGCAAAAGCTGTAGAAGAATCTGCTAAAAGTTCAAAACCTTGTTTAAGAAAAGCTCCATCATGGGGAACCGATGAAAGTGGTGGTGTAATGGGTTTTGTAAGTTTACAAAGTCAGAATTAAATCTTTTACTTTCATCTGCAAGCTTGTTCTTCCATTCCATGTATTTTCTTCAATGGTATAGACAATATCAACTGGTTTATCTATTGAAAGTTCAGAAGCAAGGTCTCCAAAGCTAAAAGCAATAGCATCAAGATTTTCTATTTTGAGTTTGAGGTGTTTTTGATTTACGCCAACAGCTCGAAAAGCTGTTAATTTAGCTTGTTTAGTAGCAAATATTGGCCTGTAATTACTAAAACCAAAAGGCTGAAATTTTTCTAATTGATTAAATAATTCTTGATTAATATCTGTTAAATCTATCTGGCAATCAATTTTTAATGCTGGTTGGGTTGGTTTTTTACTAAGCTGTTTTTTAGCCATTATCTGCAATTTTTTCCGGATAATTTCCATTTTTTTGTTTTCCACAGTAAAGCCAGCGGCTAATTCATGGCCGCCTAATTCTAATATATGTTTTTCCAATGTTCTAAGATTTTTAATAACATTAAAACCTTTAATAGACCTGACTGAACCTTTGGAAAATGTTTTTCCTTTGGCAATAACTACTGCTGGTTTATTAAATTTTTCTGCTAGTCTGCCAGCGACTAAACCAACAATGCCTTCATGGTAAGAATGATGAGCCACAAAAATGAGCTTTTGTTCTTGATCTTGTTTTAACCATTGATTTTTAGCGTGAGTAAGAGCAGTTTGAGTTAAATCCTGTCTGGTTTTATTAACCTCGTAAAGATTATTAGCTAATTGCTTGGCTCTTAATTGGTCAGTAGTACATAAAAGCCGAAGGGCATCAATAGCATGATCTAAACGACCTAAAGCATTAATTCTGGGAGCTAAAGAAAAACTTATCTGATGAGAGTCAAGCTGGTTAATGTCAATATTGCTGATTTTAGCTAAAATTTGCAATCCAGGCCGGTTTGTTTGCTGAAGTTTAGTTATGCCAAATTTAGCTAAAGAACGATTAGCTTTAATAAGAGGAACCATATCAGCAATAGTGCCTAAGGCGGCTAATTGAAGAGTGGCGGGTAACAGGTTGCGGGTGGCGGGTTTAATTTTTTTTAGAATTTCTTGAGCAAAAAACCAAGAAACACCAGTTCCAGCTATTTCAGTTGAATGAACAATAGCTAGTGCTTTGGGGAGAACTGCCTTGCTTGCTTTATGCTTAGGCTGATGATGGTCAGTGATGACAACATCAATGTTTTTTTTCTTAGCATAATCACAGCCTTTAAAAGAAGAAATACCATTATCAACGGTGATGATTAAAATGTTTTGAGATAACTGATTTTTGGATTGTTCAATAATGGCGTCAATTCCCTGCTGAGAAAGGCCTCTGGTTTTATCTGCTCTCGTGGGAATATATGGCAGAACATTGGCATTAAGGTAATGCAATGTTTCCCAGAGAATGGCAGTAGAACAAATACCATCAGCATCATAGTCACCATAGATAAATATGGGATGATTGTCTTTTATGGCCTGGGTAATTCTTTTAATGGCTTTAGTTATCTGTGCTGGTTTAATGGCAGCTTGTTTAAGAGAAATATCCTGAGGTTTTAATGGATTAAAAAATTCTTTTTGCTGTGTTTTAGTGGTTAGTCCCCTAGTTTTAAGTAAAGAATTGATTATCTGCTGTCTGCGTTTGGTTAAAGAAGTGGCAGTAATTTGCGACTGGATTTTCCAAATTTGGTTCATGATGGGTATAATAACATAAATGAAAATTGAGTTGCCAAAATTGGTAGTAAAAGTGTTAAAAACTTTGGAAAAAGCAGGTTATGAAGTATATATTGTTGGCGGAGCAGTCAGAGATATTTTAAGTGGCAAGAAAGTAAAAGATTGGGATTTTACTACTAATGCCAAACCTGAAGAAATATTAAAACTATTTGAAGATGCTTTTTATGATAATGCTTTTGGAACAGTTGGTGTAGCTGAAAAACATTTGGGCGGAAAAGGTGATGAAGTTTTGGAAATTACTACTTTTAGAACAGAAGGAAGTTATTCTGACAGAAGAAGACCTGATAAAGTCAGCTGGGGAAAAAGTTTAGAAGAAGATTTACAAAGAAGAGATTTTACTATTAATGCAATGGCGATACAAATAACAAATCACAAATTACAAATCACAAACTATGAGGTGGAAATTGTTGATCCTTATGATGGGAAAAAAGATTTAGAAAAAAAGATAATTAAAGCTGTGGGTAAAGCTGAAGAAAGATTTGAAGAAGATGCTTTAAGAATGATGAGGGCTATAAGAATAGGAGCTGAGCTGGGTTTTACTTTAGAAGAAAAAACTTTTGAGGCAATCAGTAAGAAAAATAGTTTAATTAATGAAATTGCTAAAGAAAGAATTAGAGATGAGTTATTGAAAATATTAAAATCAGATTTTCCTAAAGAAGGAATATTGATGTTGTATAACAGTGGATTATTAGAGCATATTATGCCTGAATTATTAGATACAAGAAATGTACAACAAGCAGGGCATCATACTAAAGATGTGTGGAATCATAGTATTGATGCTTTGGAAGGCTGTTCGTCTAAAGATCCAATAGTCAGACTGGCAACTTTATTACATGATATTGCTAAACCGACAGTAAAAATGGATCGAGGCAAAGGCAAGGAAATTACTTTTTATAACCATGAAGTGGCTGGTGGCAGAATGGTAAAAGTAATAGCCAGAAGATTAAAAATGAGCAAAAAAGATATTGATATGCTGTGGTTATTGGTACGCTGGCACATGTTTGCATATGATCCAAAAATGACAGATAAAGCAATCAGGAGATTTATTAAAAGAGTGGGTTTAGAAAATATTGAGAAAATGATGATGCTGAGAACCGGAGACAGAATAGGCGGAGGAAGTAAGCCGACTTCCTGGAGATTAGAAGAATTGAAAAAAAGAATTAAAGAAGTTCTTTACACGCCAATGCAGATTAAAGATTTAAAAGTTAATGGCAATGATGTGATGAAAATATTGAAAATTAAAGGCGGGCCAAAAGTAGGAAAGGTGTTGGAAAAACTATTTGATGAAGTAATGGATGATGCCAAGAAAAACAAGAGAGAGTATTTGCTAAAAAGAATTAAGGAAATTAAATGAGTTACGTAACAAAGTCTGTTAATTTTAAAAATAAAATTGGCTTTAATTTAGTTGGAAATTATACAATTCCTAAAATTAAACCACCCTTTCCAGTAATTATTATTTGCCACGGTTTTTCAAGCAGTAAAGATTCCAAATCTTACACAGTTTTAGAAAAAATGTTGTTGCCGCGAGGCGTGGCTGTGTTTAGATTCAATTACCGAGGACATGGAAAAAGTGGTGGAGATTGGAAAGATTTAACAATTAGTGGAGTAGTAGATGATATTAAAGTAGCAATAGATTTCTTGCTAAGAGAATATGGAAAATTTATTAATAGAAATAAAATAATTTTATATGGAGGTAGTTTTAGTGGACTACCTGTTGTGAAAGTGGCCAGTGAGAATAAAAGAATTAAATATTTAATTTGCCGATCAGGAGTGATTGATTTTCAAGGTCGGTTAGAGCGTTTATATGATATTAAAACTTGGAAGAAAAAAGGCTATGTAAAAGCTTCTACAGATCAGAAAAAATTAAGTAAATTTGATTATAAGTTATATTTAGATAGTCAAAAATTTGATGGATTTCAACTAGGTAAGAAAATTTCAATACCGACTTTACTATTACACGGAACAAGAGATATAACGGTTAAGCCGCATCACAGTGTTAAGTTGTTTAATAAATTATCTTCTAAAGATAAAAAACTGAAGTTAATAAAAGGCGTAGATCATTGGTATCATGGGAAAAGGCGGGAAATGCAGCAAGCGATTGTGAATTGGATAGAAAAAGAATTAAGGAATTAACAGGCTAAAAGGACCGTCCTTTTTAACTTTTTGGATAATAAATCTCAATTAACTGTTCTAGAGCTTCAAATAAAATTCTTGAAACTTCTTGATGATGCTCTGCTAATTTACAATCTCTTTGTTTAAATGGACCGCCTTTAGCTGCACTTTTAGCATATTTAAAAACTAAAGAATTATTAAGCTCCCATGTTGTTAATATTGTTCCTATGGGTAAATCTCTGTGAATTTTTAAGTTTTTATAATCGGGTACTTCAATTAGTTCTTCTGGATTTTCTATTTGCAATCGAGGTTCTCTATTTTCTATGAACATAACAATATTATACCCCAACTTTTTTTAAAGCTACTTTCCCCTTTTTTTCTTAAGATCTTCCCAGAGGACTAGTAAAGGGGCGGCGGTGAAAGTAGAAGAATAAGTGCCGGAGATGGTGCCGATAAGCAAGGCAAAAACAAACCATTTAATAGTTTCTCCACCAAGAAGATAAAGAGCTAAAAGCATGAAAAATATAGTTAAAGAATTATTAATAGACCTAGCTAAAGTTTCTGTAACTGCCTTATTAACCACTCCGGTAAAACCAAGTTTAGGATAATGTTTTAAAGATTCACGGATACGATCATAAACAACAATAGTGTCATGAACAGAAAAAGAAAGAATAGTTAAAACAGCAGTAACAAAAAGAGCGTCAACTTCTACATTGAAATAAACACCAAGAAAAGAGAAAGCACCGATAACAATAAAAGTATCATGGAACATGGCTAAAATAGCACAAACTCCATATTTTTTGTCTTTAAAACGGCTGGCAACATAAAGAAGAATAAAACTACCGGCAATAAGAACACCAAATAATGTTTTTTTAATTAATTCTTTGCCTAAAGTAGGACCAATTGTTTCAAAACGCTTTTCGGTAACCGGAGCTAAATTATCTGTTAAAAAGTTTTGAACTTTAATGCTGGTTGGCTGATCTAATGACTGAGCTTTAATAAGAAAAGTATTAGTTTCTGTTTGCTGAATACTGTCAGTGGCAACTATTTCTCCAATTGTTTGACGAAATTGTTCAAGAGAAATAGGTTGATTATCCTGAGTTTGTAATTGAAGTTCTAATAAAGTACCGCCGGTAAAATCAACAGAGGGTTTTAAGCCAAAACGAATGAGAAAATATGCTGAGGGAATAATAAACAAGAGGGAGAGGAGAAAATATATTAGTTTGTATTTCATGAAATTTATCATAGTAATAGTATTTAGTATCTAGTGTTTAGTATTTAGTTTTCTTAATAAGAATACTCTCATCAGAGTGCGGGTAACAACAATGCCGGTAAAGAGACTGATGATGACACCAATGAGTAAAGTAAGAGCAAAACCTCTAACCATGCCTGAAGTATTTAAAAAATTCCAGTTTAAAGGATTTAAAAGAACTAGACTGGTAATGATGGTGCAAACATTAGCATCTTTAATAGAATCCCAAGCCCGGCCAAAACCAAGTTCCATAGCAATATGAAAAGGCCGACCAGCCCGTAATTCTTCTTTAAGGCGTTCAAAGATAAGAATGTTAGAGTCAACAGCCATGCCAACGGATAAAACAAAACCGGCAATGCCGGGTAAAGTAAGAGTGATGGGAATAAGTTTATAAATAGATAGAGTGAGAAGACCGTAGATTATAAGAGCAAAATTAGCTAGTAAGCCGTTTTTGCCATAGTAAAGAAACATAAAGAGCATGACTAAAAATAAACCGACAGAGCCGGCTTTAATAGATTTAGCGACTGAGTCAGAGCCAAGAGTGGCAGAAATATTTTTTTGTTCAATAATTTTAATGGGTACCGGCAAGGCACCGGCATTAAGCTGAATAGCTAAATTAGAAGCAGTTTCAGAGGTAAAACCGCCGGAAATAATAGCTTGGCCGTCTGAAATAGTGTCATTAACTCTAGGGGCTGTTAATAATTGATCATCAATAAATATAGCGACGGGGAAATTAAGATTTCTTTGAGTAATTTCGGCAAATTTAACAGCGCCATCATTATTAAACTGCAAAGAAACAACCGGCTGGCCAGCAGTTGGACCTTGTTGACTAAAAGTAACTGTGGCTAATTTTAAATCTTTGCCGGTAAGTCCAGTGGGGGTAAAGTCAAAAATACGCATTAAAGCAGAAGGGCTGGAATAATCAACATCAGCATCAAGTTCCGGATCCTGACGGAAATCCAATTGGGCTGTTTGGCCAATAAGATCAATAGCCTGATCAACATCTTTGATGCCTGGCAGTTCAACAATGATACGATAAGAATCTTTTAGCTGTGAAGTTTGAATATTTGGTTCAGAAACACCATAAAGGTCAACGCGGCGGGAGATAATTTCTTTAGCAGAATCAAGAGCAGGCTGATGATTTTCAGGAGCAATATCTTTCATGTCAGCTTCAAGAACCAAATGAGTGCCTCCCTGAAGATCAAGACCTTTTTTAAGATTTAAATCACGACTAAATGACCAAGAACCGAGTTTAATATTAATTTGTGGCCGAGTAAAAGTTTTATCTATCTGACGATTTAATAAATTAAATTTAAGAGGCAATTTTGAAGGTAGGCTGATAAAAAGAGCTAGAATTGAAAGAAAAATTATAAATATGAAAGTTTTGCGAAAAGACTGCATATAAAATATATTACTCTTTTTTGAGTAAATTGGAACCTAAAGAAAGTTGCCTAACACCACCTTTAAAACTATAAATGATCTGATTTTTTTCCAGAATTTGATTTACTTTAACATCGTCTCCCGGCTTAATGCCAACTGATTTAACAAATTTTGCAGAAATAGTAACTCCCAGACTGTTGCCTACTTTCATAATTTTTTGCTTCATAATGTCATGTCTCAGGGTTCAACCTTTCAACTTTGTTGCCCCAACTTGGCTTTCAGCCAAGTTTCCTGTTAAGGTTAAACCCAAGTCTATAATTAGCTGACAAGATCTTCTTCGTCGCCAATAAGCATAATTCTGCCGGATAAAAGAATGCTTTGTAAAAAAGGGTCGCGGCGAGTTTTTCTGAATTTAAATTCATCCAGAGTCATAGGAGCATAATTAATTTCTCTTTCCCCCTGAGATTCTGCTTGTCTGATTAATAAAGCCAGCTGAGATGTTTTGATTTGGCCAACAATTAATAAATCAATGTCTTCATCTGATTTGCGGGGCATTTTTCTGGCAAAACGACCAGAAAGCATAGCAAATTTAATATTGCCAATCTTGCGATGATTTTTAATGATATTAGCGCCTAAACCAACTGTTTTAACAACTAAACTGATAAGATCTTGGTAAAAAAGATAGTCTTTGCGGAAAAAATAGTAAAGACGGTTACCTCTGGCTTCTTTGGTAACCATGCCCCTGCTTTCCATGCGGGATAATTCCCGACGAACAGCATTAATTTCTTCCTGGCTTTTTCTAACCAGTTGACGAACATAGAAAATTTCCTGAGGTTCAAAAAGAAAAATTTGAATTAATTTAACTCTAACTTTGGAAACAAATAAATCTTTAAGGTCAGCCATTCTGGGCTCCTTTAGGCAGATTCTGCCTGCTGACTAAACAGGCCCATTAATAATTGACTTCTGTTCCTATTGGTAAAACAGAAATCCATATAGCACCGGGATTAAACTGAATTTCTTTATTGCTGCTATCGGTAAAGGTAGTTCTGGCAAGACGGTTGGCTTTACTCCAATTTCCTTTAATAACCTCGCCGTCTTTAAAGATGAGAGCTTTGCCTGGACCAATGGTGCCATAAAGCAAGTGAAGATTTCCAGGATAACCATCATTGGCGCTTCTTTCAGTGGCAAATTGAACAACAATATTTTTAGCATTTAATTGCTTGTCTATATTAAAATCTTTTTGAGCCTGCTGGCCGTTTTTGCGGTTATAAAAATTGTTTTCTTTGTCATATTCCCAATCAACCTGATAATCTCCATAGTCTGACCAGAAATTATAGCTAATGTGATTAGTTTCACCTCTATCGGCAAAATCAGGCTCTTTTTTAGCAAACTGCCAAGGTTGAAAGTCATCTGACCATTCATTGTCTTCAGGATCAACATTAGTATAGCCGCGTTTTTTAGCAACAGCCCAAAGCTTTTCTGTGGTGGAATACATAGTATGTTCTGTGGCAACAGTACGACCTAGTCTTTCATAATCACGCCAAAAAGTTGGGAAGCCAATGGAAAATTGATTAAGATCATTTTCACTTGACCAGCCATAATCAGCAATTTGACCAAGAGCATTGGCCGGACCAGGAGTATTAGCACCGCCAACATGAACATAAAGAGGAAAATTGTATTCAGAAGCCCAATCAACGAAATAGGTGCGGGCACTGCGAACAGGACCTATAATAGATTCATAAGCAGCAGCTTGGCAATAGAATATAGCCATGAAGCGGGTAATGCCGCCTTCGGCTACAGTTTCGTAAATAATGTCAGCGTCTGATAATCCGGATTGATTTCTGGATTCCAAATGATTTTCAACCATAACAGCTAATGGTCGTCTTGTTTCCCAAATCTTTTTTTCTGTTTTAGTATATTTGGCTCCGTTTAAAGGACAACTTTCTGTTTGAGAGCCAGTAATTTCCACTAAGGCTCTTCTGTCAGGAGTTTCTTCTTCTTTTTCAGAAGGAAGAGGAGAAGTAAAGATGATTCCTTGACTGGCACGGTCAATGAAAATAAAAGCAGCATAGGAAATACCTGTGGAAAGCAAGTAAATGCCTATTGAAACTAAAGTTAAAAGAATTTTTTTGCTTTTCATAGTAAATCTCCTAATTTATTATTTTGCCCGAGATACGGCTCGACCTTCTTCTTTAGATAAGTCATAGCCATCGCCTTTTCCACTTTTTATAGTTTTGGCATAGAACCGAGTGGTATCTCGCGAATGTAATGAGCTTAGCACAAAACCACTATCCTTTTCATCCAGAAGTGCTAAACAGAAGCTTTGATCACCGCCGGTTTGAGGAAAAGGATTAAAGCGAACAAAGCCGATTTTCTGAATATGAGTCTTCATGTCTTCGCGAGCTTTAGTGAAAGCTGAATCAAGTTCTTTAAGTTGTTTTTGATTAAGATTGACATTATTTAATATTTCAGAAAGAACTGATTTAAGATCTTTTTTAGTAATATTTTTAGTAAGTTTGCGATAATGGAGCATTGTCTGGATTAATAAAATAGTTATGGCAATTACCCAGACAATCAGGGCAAAAACAATCCTCTGGACAATAATTAAATTGAGTACCATATGTATTCTTTGATTTTCAACGATTTATAGATATTTGTCAACGAGGAAGAGGGGGAGCTTCAGGGAGATTCCTTGAAGGTTTTTTGAAGATCTCGGGCCCAAGTATTGACTACTCTCATTTTTTTAAATAAAATCCAAAATATAACTATTGTAGGATATAGTAATTTTTTTATATGATAAAAAAAGTTATTTTAATTTATCCCCCTTTTCCGATGGAAGAACGCTACGGCAGTGGTTTGGCAAAAATCGGGACATGCCTGCCGCCGCTTGGACTTCTGTCTTTGGGCGCTGTTTTGGAGGAAAATAATTATGAAGTCAGCATTTACGACTCGGACCTGAAAAACAGCACCATAAAAAATCTTATAAATTACATAAAACAATATAAGCCGGACTTTGCTGGTATTTACTGCAATACTTCCAATTACCATCGTGTAATTAATTATGCCGACAACATAAAAAAAATCGGCAATATTCCAATTTGTCTCGGAGGACCCCATCCTATAATAGAACCGGAAGAAATTTTAAAAAATACGTCTGTTGATTCAGTTGTAATGGGCGAAGGAGAAATGACATTGCTAGAACTCCTGGACGCATTATCTGGCAATAAAGATCTAAATCCCATAAAGGGCCTGGCTTATAAAGACGCTGGAGGAAATATCTTTGTTAATTCCAAACGAGAGCTGATACCTGACTTAGATACACTGCCAATGCCGGCACGACATCTTTTGCCTATAGAAAAATATCGTCCTTCGCCCCACCATTATCTTAAATTACCAATGACAACAATGATTCTTAGCAGAGGATG
>Ga0209976_10002443_pt1 | contig 10574 bp, 10 predicted proteins | sample SumtaG_FD_182806 | JGI IMG/M metagenome (GOLD analysis project Ga0209976, IMG submission 182806) | Deep subsurface microbial communities from Indian Ocean to uncover new lineages of life (NeLLi) - Sumatra_00157 metaG (SPAdes) (version 2) | ecosystem: Environmental > Aquatic > Marine > Oceanic >... | reverse complement strand
TTATTGCGCAAAAAAGGAATAGATAAGATTATAGTTGGTTTTGATGCTCGTGAATATTCTGTTTGGATAAAAGATTCTTTAATTGAAGGTTTGGTTTCTACTGGTGTTAATGTAGTTGAAATAGGGTAGGTTTTAACTCCAATTGCTTATTTTGCTCAGTTTCATTTAAATGTAAAAGGACTGGCCATGGTTACAGCTTCTCATAACCCTAATGGTTGGAGTGGGTTTAAGCTGGGTTATGATTTTGGCTCTACTTTGCTTCCTGAAGATATTCAAGAGCTTTATCAAATTATATTGAACGAAGATTTTGTTAAGGGTGATGGAAAAGTAGAAAAGTATATTAATATTATTCAAGATTATAGTAATTGCTTGATTAGTAAAGTAACTATTAAAAAAACAATAAAGGTTTTAGTAGATGCTGGAAATGGGACAGCAGGACCAATTTCTCCTTTAATTTTAGAAAAAGCAGGTTGTCAGATTACTAAACAACATTGCGATATTGATTTTAGTTTCCCTCATCATGAACCTGATCCAGCAAGTGTAAAAATGCTTGAGGCTATGAGCTCCAAAGTGAGAGAGATTGGAGCTGATATAGGCATTGGTTTTGATGGAGATGGAGATCGTATAGGAATTGTTGACGAAAAGGGGAACATAATTTGGCCTGATAAGTTTATGATTTTACTTGTTCGACAAGTTCTTAAAGAGAAACCTCATTCTAAAATAGTTTTTGATGTAAAGTGCTCCCAATCTTTAATTGAAGAGATTGAAAAAAATGGAGGTGAGCCTATTATGTGGAAAACAGGACATTCCTATATTAAACAAAAAGCTAAAGCTGTTGATGCTGCTTTAGCTGGAGAGAGAAGTGGCCATATTTTTTATCGTCACGGCTATTATGGATATGATGATGCCACTTTCTGTGCTTTAAAATTATTAGAATATTTATCTAGCCAAGATAAACCTTTGTCAGAAATAATGCTTGATACTCCGCAATATTTTACATCTCCTACCTGGCATACAGAATGTGATGATGAAATTAAATATGGAATTGTTGATAAACTAGTGAAGGAACTCAAAGAAGAATATGGAAAAGATAAAGTTATTGATATTAATGGTGCAAGAGTTATCTTTGATGACGGTTGGGGACTAGTAAGAGCTTCTTCTAATTTGCCCAATTTAGTATTGGTTTTTGAGTCTAAAACAGAAAAAGGGCTTCAGAGAATTGAGAATATTTTTAGGGATAAGTTATCCAAATATCCAGAGGTAAATAAAAAATGGGAAAATTAGAATCCCATTTTTTTTCTTACATCTTTTATTGTTGATTGAGCTATTGTCCTTGCCTTTTCTTCGCCTTTTTTTAGTATCTCCTCGACATAAACTTCTCTAGAAAGAAACTTATCTCTTTTTTCTTTAAAAGGTTTTAGTGTTTTTATTAATTCGTTAGCAAGAGATTTTTTAAATTCAGAATATTTCTTACCTTTAAATTCTTTCTCCAGATCTTTTATACTTTTGTCCGAAATCAAAGAATATATTGTTAAGAGATTAGAAATACCATTCTTTTTATTTGGACGAAAAACAATCTTATTATCCGTGTCTGTTACTGCAGACATTATTTTTTTTCTAATTGTTGCTGGTTTTTCAAAAAGATCAATACATCCTTTAAGATTACCTGTTTTTGACATTTTCTTTTTGGGATCTTGTAAAGACATTATTCTGGCACCGCTTTTAGAAATTAAAGCTTTGGGTTCACGAAAAGCTACTCCAAATTTCTTGTTGAATTTTTTAGCTACTTTTCTAGTGAATTCAACATGTTGTTTTTGATCTTCTCCTACAGGAACAGCGCTTGTTTGATAAAGTAGAATATCGGCAGCCATTAAAATAGGATAATTAAGAAGTCCAGCATTAATATATTTAGGATGATTCTTGGACTTATCTTTAAATTGAGTCATTCTTTTAAGTTCTCCTAAAGGAGTAATAGTTCCTAGCAACCATGCTAATTCAGAATGTTCTTTTATTTGAGACTGAACGAATATAATTGATTCTTCAGGATTTAATCCAACAGCCAAATATGTAGCAGCTATTTTTAAGGTATTTTTTCTTAATTTCTTTTTGTCATAAGGAGTGGTAATAGCATGCAGATCAACAATACAATAAACACCTTCATTGTTTTCTTGAAGTTTTACCCATTGCTTTATTACTCCTAAATAGTTTCCTAGATGTATTTCTCCTGTTGGGCGAATTCCACTAAAAATACGCATTATACTTCTATAATTACGGGAAGAACCATTGGTCTACGTTTAGTTTTAGAAAATAGAAATTGTCCTATCTTATTTCTAATTTCACTTTTAACGTAACTCCAATTAACACTTCCTCCACTTTGCACTATTTGATTTACTATTTGAATTGCTTTTCTTCTAGTTTCTCGAAGTAAATCTTTCGACTCTTTTAAATAAACAAACCCTCTAGATATTATATCAGGAGAATTGATTATCTTTCCAGTCTTTTTATCGATAGCAATTATAATAACAAACATTCCATCTGTTGCTAAAGAATGTCTATCTCTCAATACTATTTTTCCAACATCTCCAACTCCCAAACCATCAATCATAATGAAGGCTGACGGAACAGTTTTATCTTCTATAAAGAATTTATCTTTACTAAGATTAACAATATGGCCATTTTCAGTAACAATAATATTTTCTTTTTTTATTCCAACCTTTTCTGCTAATTCTGCATTAGCAAAAAGCATTGAAAGTTGTCCGTGAATAGGCATAAAGAACTTAGGATTCATTATTTTAATCATTTTCTCTAACTCCTCTCTTTTGGCATGTCCTCCTGCATGAATATCCATCATTTTATAATGATAAACCTTCGCTCCTTGACGCAAGACTTCATCTTTAACAGACTGAACAGTTCTTTCGTTTCCAGGAATTACAGATGAAGAAAAGACTACAGTATCTCCTTTATTTAATTTTATAAACCTATTCTTCTTAATGATAATTTTCATTAAGGCTGCGTTTGATTCTCCTTGAGCTCCCGTACAAATAATAGTTATTCGATTATCAGGATATTTTTTAATATTCTTAGGTTCAATAAAAGTATCTTTCTTCGCTTTAATATATCCTAGATTTCTTGCCATATCTAAGTTCGCTTTCATAGAAAAACCTTCTACGCAAATTTTTCTATTACACTTTTCTGAAATATCTACTACTTGTTGAATTCTATTTAACAAAGAAGAGAAGGTAGAAATTATAATTCTGCCCTTTGTTTCTTTAATAATCTTTTCAAGATTTTTTTGAATATCTCTTTCTGAAAGAGAGTGTCCATCTTCTTCTGCTCCTGTTGAATCGCAACATAAAAGAAGAACTCCTCTTTTTCCTAACCTTTCAAGTTTTTCAAAATCTGTTGGTTTGTCATTAACTGGATATTGATCAAATTTAAAATCAGAAGTATTAACAATATTACCAACTGGTGTTTTGATAAATAGTCCCATATTACCTGGAATGGTATGGTTTTGACTGAAGAATTCTACTTGAAATGGATCTAAATTGATTTTAGAACCATCTTCAATTTCTATTACATTAATTTTAGGCTGTCCCTTAAAGTCTTCCTGTCTTTTCATAATGATTCCTTTAGTCATAGGACTAGCATAGATTTTCAAATCTTTTCTATATATTTTTTTCAAAACATAAGGAAGAGCTCCAATATGATCATAATGACCGTGAGTAAAAACTATACCTACAATATCTTTTGATCTACCTTCTAAGTATTCTGTATTGGGAATAATATAATCAACTCCAGGAGAGTTTTCTCCGGGCATTCTAAACCCAACATCAACAATAAGTATTTTTCTTCTATACTCTATTAACATCATATTACGTCCCACTTCACCTAACCCTCCTAAAGGAATAATTCTGACGCTATTTGTTTTTGAATCAACAGGTTTTTTAACATGTTTAATTCTAGCTGTTTTTGAAACAGAAGGCTTTTTGGCATGTCTAACTCCACTTGTTTTTGAAGCAAATGGCTTTTTAATGTGTTTAATTCCGTGTATGTCTATTTTCTTTTTTTCTTCTATCATTTTTTTATTAGTTTTTTAATATGTGCCGGAAGAGAGACTTGAACTCTCACGGGCTTATGCCCACAGAGATCTGAACTCTGCGTGTCTACCATTCCACCATTCCGGCAGAAGGCCTATTTATTTTTCCAAGTTTTAATTGCTTGCTCCCATCTTTCCAAGGTTCCAACGTCTTGCCATCTTCCTTGCCACTTGTAGCCAAGAAGTTTTCCTTCTTGAGCAAGAGTGGGGAAGAGGTCTTTTTCTAACATTGAAAACTTAGCATTCTTAGGGAAATATTCTTTAATCTCAGGATTCATAATGTAAAGCCCTGAACTTATATAAGAAGAAAGAGGAACTTCTGATTTTTCTCCAAACTTTACAATTTTATTTTCTTTTAATTTAACAGAACCATAAGCTTCTGCATTTTCTACTTTAATTAATCCAATAGTGACTAATCCTTTCTGTTCTTTGTGCCAATTAATCATTTCTTTCAGATTTAATTCTTTTAGCTCATCACCATTAGAGACAACAATTGTTTCAGAGAACCATTGAGGTTCAGTCTTCATTAAAGGAGTAAATGTTCCTGAAGGTTCTGGCTCAATAATGAATTTAATATTGTTATTTGGAAAATGTTCTTTTTTCCATTTTTCAAAATTTTGAGAATGTTTTTGTTGGATATTGATTCTAATATCATCAACACCATTATCTAAATAAAGATTAACCAAATAACTAAGGACGGGTATTCCGTGCACTGTCACCAGGGGTTTTGGCGTTTCCAAAGTTATTGGATAAAGCCTTGTTCCTTCTCCGCCAGCTAATATAAATCCTTTCATGATAATAACTTCTTGAGATGTTCTCTTAGTTCTTCAGAAAATTCAGAACGTTTAAGAGCAAACTCTAAAACAGTTTTTAAATATTCAAGTTTGTTGCCTGTATCATAATATTTTCCATTTTCTATTTCACAAGCGTAAACAGGATAATTGTTTTCAATTAAGACGTTAATTGCATCTGTAAGCCAAATTTCACCACCCTTAGTAGGTTTTAACTCTTTAATAATATTAATTATTCTAGGAGGTAGAATATAGGCTCCATGAGTAGCTAAGTTTGAAGGTGCTTGATCAGCTTCTGGTTTTTCAACAATTTTTTTAATTCTGAATAAATTATTATCCACCTTCTCTATGTCGGCTATTCCATAACGAGAAATTTGATCTTTATCCTCAATTCGAACCCCAGAGATTATAACACCTTCGTGCTTCTCATATGCTTTTAGCATTTGGGCTAATCTAGGAGGATTTGATTTAATAAATTCATCGCCCCACATTACAGCAAAAGGTTCATTGTTTAAAACTGGTTCTGCTGCAAGAATAGGAATAGCATTTCCATAGAGTTCTCCTTTCTGTCGAATATATATGAAATTTGCTAAATTTGCAATACTTTTGACTTCTTCCAGTGCTTTTAATTTACCTTGTTTCTTTAAATGACTCTCTAATTCAAAAGATCTATCGAAGTGATCTTCTATTGCTCTCTTTTGCCAGCCAGTAATAATAATAATGTCATTAATGCCTGAACTTACTGCTTCTTCTACTACATATTGAATAACTGGCTTATCAACAATAGGAAGCATTTCTTTTGGAATTGCTTTTGTTGTTGGTAAAAATCTTGTTCCCCAACCAGCAGCAGGAATAATTACTTTATTAACTTTTTTCATATTGTTTTTATTTAAGAGTAAGAAAATTTAGACTGGGCATGGTTTTCTCTGGTTCCTCGAAACGTAATTCAGGAACATCTTCATAGTTTTTGTTTTTAACCCAACCTGATTTTATATAATAATAACAAGCTCCTTTCTTATCTTCAATTGTTTTATAATTAGGTTTACAGTCTTTTGAAATCCAATTAGCCATTTTTAATTCTTGAGAAGAGATGTTAATTGTAATATGTCCATATTGAGCGGGGATAGAGATATAGTCTCCCTTTTTTCCTTTTACACAATAGACATCTACTATTTTTCCATTCTCTTCTTTTTGCATTAAAAAGAAAGCTTCTCCTTCTAAAACAATGTAAATTTCGCCATGGTTTTCTACGTGATAATGACCTTTTGTTTTTGTAAATTCTTCTCCTAGCATTCTTGGAGGAATAACTGTAATATCATATCTTAGATTATCTTTTTCTTGTAATCCTCTATACATATAGTAAAGCTCGTAATTAGGAGCTGTTTTAGCCCATTCTTGATCGAACAATACTTCTTTTATGTCGTTAAGATAACGAATATCTGGAGTTTTTTCTTTTAAGTCTATTTCCATATTCGCCTTGTATTAATATGCCAATTTTCTATATTACAGAATCTTTCAGAGATATCCATAATAATAGATGCATCAATTCCTTTAATATTTTTAGAAGTGAAGTAGCGATAATCAGGATTGTACAAAAATATTGCAGGGCAATCATTTAATAATATGTTTTGAAACTCCTCTAGGTTTTCTTTTCTCTCTTCTTCATCTAAAGATTTTCTATTATCTTCTAAAAGAATATCAGCGTTCTTGTTGCTATAATTTGATAGATTCAATCCCATTTCTCCATTTTGCGTAGAATGCCAAAATGGGAAAGGGTCTGGTATTGCGGATAACATTTCTCCGAATAAAAGAGAATCAAAACTTCTTTCTCTTAGAATTTCTCTTTCTAAAGTGGTAATGTCAAATACTTCAATAGTGATAAAAAATCCTAATTTCTCCCATTGAGCTTTTAATTCTTCTGCTATTTGGATAAGCATTGGTTGGTCTACAGTAAAAAGAGAGAAGGCAAGAGAAACTGTTTCTTCTCCTGCTTGGAAACAAATTTCATTTAATTTTTCTCTTGTTTTTCCTCTAACGGAGCCAGTACCTTCCTCTAATCCAAATGGAGCTAAAACATCTTCATAATATTTTTCTTGAAATTTAATTACAGCTTCTTTAGTTTTTGGTCCAAAATAACCACTTACTGTTCCATTAGGATAAAGTTCAGGATCTTTAGCTAAACATCTTTGAAGTTCTGTAACCTCATTGTTTTCAGACCCAACTGAAAGATTGCTTTGAAAAGAGAAATCTAAAGTTTCTATTTTTTCTTTTTCTCTAAATCCATCTTCTTTCAGCAAGAAACCTTCATCTTCTAAAAGTTCATTAGCTTTTTCTATATCGTATTCATAAACAATAGAAGGATCTTCAAATCCGTAAATACTTGGAAGAATTGGAGAGTTAACTATTTCTCCCTTTCCAGAAAAGAAACTATTTACAATAGATTCTTTATCTGTTCCGTAATTTAAAGCTAATCTTATATTTTTTTCTTCGAAAATACTTCCTTTTTCTAAATTAAGGAAAACAGCAAAATATCTTGGCAGGGAGAAGCTTATAGTATTTCCGTTTCCAGGAAAGTCATCAGTTCTTAAGGAAAATCCATCTATTTTTTTATTACCGTAAGCTTCTATTAATTCTTCCTCTGTTTGGAAGAATTTGAAAGAAAGATTAGAAATATGAGTAGAGCCATTATAATTTTGGTTTTTTCCTAAACTGATTGAAATAATAATTCCAGTAGAATCTTGGCTTATCTTTTCTAATTCATAAGGTCCTGAGCCAATAGGTTCTAGATTTTTTGAAGATAGGGCGAAATTGGCAGAAGGAACTTTTTCCCATACATGTTTAGGAATAATTTTAAGTGTGCAATTTTCTAAGAAAACAGAAGATTCATTTTTCAAAGTAAATCTAATTGTTAAATCAGAGACTTTTTCTGTGCTAATTCCGAGCCAAACAGATCTTAGTGGACTTTTAATTTCAGGATTTTGAATTGTTTTAACTGTAAAGATTATATCGTCTACTGTTAAGGGTTTTGAGTCTTGCCAAACAAGATCATCATAAAGAGTAAATTCATACACCTTTCCATTTTCTAGTGTTTTATAGCTCTCAGCTAAATCTGTAACAATTTTTCCATCTTTGTCATACTTCATTAATCCAGAGAATATGAGTTCCGTAAGAGCTTTGTCTATATCTGATGTATCAGCATAAATAGGATTAATGAATCTTGGAAATCCTACTAGACCTTCAGTATATGTTCCTCCTGAAGCAGGAACTATTTTTGTATGATCTATGTAAAAACTATTTAATAAAAAAGTAAGGGAGCCAAGAAGCAACACAGCAAAAACAGAAAAAAAGATTGTTTCTTTTTTGTTTAAAGTTCCAAAGAATTGTTTCCACTGATTCTTGGAGGGTATTTTCATAAGTATTTTAAGCTAAAAAGTTGAGTAGTGCTAAGGCTATAAAAACAATAACTAAAATAACACTTATCCAAAATATGTGTTTTTCTACTCCTCTTCTTGAAGCATAAGATGTTTCTGAACCCCCGAAAGCAGAACCCAAAGAACCTCCTCTTTGCTGAAGAAGAACACTTACAATTAAAAGTACGCTTACTATAAATTGCGAAATAAGTAATATTTGATTCATTTTTTTAGTCCTAATAGAAAGTTAATTATCAGAGTAATGATTGCTGTAAAGAAAAGGGGAGTGAGTCCAACAATGACAAGTTCTAAAAATATTATATCTAGGATCCAAATAATAAACATATTGATTATTAAAGGGAATAGTCCAAGAGTTAGTATTTTTAGTGGAAAAGTAAGAAGAGATATAATTGGCTTAACAAAAATATTTATAATCCCCAATATTGCTCCAACTATAATAAGTAGTTGCCATCGTTCTGTAAACTCTATTCCAAAAAAAGTATTTTGTCCAGGAATTATTTCTAAACCAACTCCTGAAACAAAAAGAGTCGCTAGGTAGATTGATAATGTTCCACCTATGGTATACCAGAATAATTTTTGTATCATATTTTCTTTCATAATAGCAGAAAGGGTTTTATCTAACAAGACAAACATAATCTTGACACCATACCTCATTTCTTTATAAGATAGTTAATATAATATTAGCACTCAAAGGTCATGCGTGCTAAAAAATAATTTAATAAACAATTTTATATTATGAACATTCAACCCCTATCAGACCACATTTTAATTGAACCAAGTGAAAAAGAAGAAAAAACAGAATTCGGTATTTTATTACCAGAAACAGCAAATAAAGAAATGCCAGAGCAAGGAAAGATTATTGCTGTTGGTCCTGGTAAAAAAACCTCCGCAGGAAAGTTAATTCCTATGGAAGTAAAAGTAGGTCAAAAGGTTTTGTTTAGTAAATATGGACCAAGTGAGATAAAAATTGATGGTAAAGATTATCTTATCGCTAAACAAGAAAATATTTTAGCTATTATTAAATAATTAATTTAATTTCTATGGCAAAAAACATTTTATATAAAGACATAGCTCGCAAGAAGTTAAAAGCTGGTGTAGATAAGCTAGCTAACGCTGTTAAGGTTACTTTAGGTCCAGGTGGAAGAAACGTTGTTTTAGATCAAAGCTTTGGCGTTCCTGTTATTACTAATGATGGAGTAACAATTGCTAAAAGCATTGAATTAAAGGATAAAACAGAGAATATGGGAGCAGAGATTATTAAAGAAGCTTCTGAAAAAACCAATGATTCTGTTGGTGATGGAACAACAACAGCTGTTGTTTTGGTTCAAAGCATGGTTCAGGAAGGATTAAAGCTTGTTGAAGCAGGTTATGCTCCTGCGGATATTAGTAGAGGAATGAAAGATAGAGTTAAGTCTATTACAGATTTTTTAAAGAAAGTTTCTAAAAAGATAAAAAACAAAGAAGATTTAGTTAAAGTAGCTACTATTTCTTCTGAAAGTGAAAAAATTGGTAATTTAATCGCTGAAGTAATGGAAGAAATAGGAAAGGATGGAGTTGTTACTGTTGAAGAATCAAACACTTTTGGTTTAGAAAAAGAAATTGTAAAAGGTCTACACTTTGATAAAGGATACATTTCTCCTTATATGATTACTGATACAGAAAGAATGGAGTCTGTTCTTGAAAATTCTTATGTTTTAGTAACAGATAAAAAGATTTCTAGTATTCAAGAAATATTACCTATCTTAGAGAAGGTAGGTAAGACTGGCAAAAAAGAATTAGTTATTATTGCTGATGATGTAGAAGGGGATGCCCTTGCTACATTGGTAGTTAATAAATTAAGAGGAATTTTTAGCGTATTAGCTATTAAAGCTCCTGGATTTGGAGACAGTAAAAAGCAAATTCTTGAAGATATTGCTATTGTTACTGGTGCTCAGTTTATTTCTGAAGATTTGGGATTAAAGCTAGAGAATGTAGAGTTAGATAAGTTAGGTTCAGCTAGAAAGATAGTTTCTGATAAAGAAAGAACTATTATTGTTGAGGGCAAGGGAGAAAAATCAGCAATTGATAATAGAATTTCTCAAATTAAGAAAGCCATTGATAAGACTGATTCTAATTTTGATAAAGAAAAGCTTCAGGAAAGATTGGCTAAATTATCTGGAGGTGTTGCAGTTATCAAGGTTGGTGCTGCTACAGAAGTTGAAAGAAAAGCTGCTCAGCACAAAGTAGAAGATGCTTTAGCTGAGCAGCTTTTCTTTC
>Ga0209976_10002442_pt1 | contig 10575 bp, 6 predicted proteins | sample SumtaG_FD_182806 | JGI IMG/M metagenome (GOLD analysis project Ga0209976, IMG submission 182806) | Deep subsurface microbial communities from Indian Ocean to uncover new lineages of life (NeLLi) - Sumatra_00157 metaG (SPAdes) (version 2) | ecosystem: Environmental > Aquatic > Marine > Oceanic >... | reverse complement strand
CAACCCGCATTGCTTCGAGAGTGATTTCGTAGTCCATTCGCACGAGCGGTCCCGTCCAGGTAACGCCGGTCATGTCGTTGCCCATTTCGAGGAAGATGCTGCCGTCTTTTACATAGACGTCCCCCTGGCCACCGAAATCGGTGATCTTCCACCGGCCTAACGTTTTGCCGTCGAAAAGGCTGGTGTCGCGCCGTGCGGGACAACCGGCCAGCATGAGGACGCCGAGCAGTAGAAATATTGTGTATAGCGTGCTGCACAACGCACAACGAAATAAAGTATTTGCGATAATAGTCTTTTTGGTGCTCATTATACTTCTCCAGCTATTAAAAAATTGCGTTGAATAAAATAACCTCAGAGTTTAGATTATACAACAGGTATTTACCCAAAGTAACCAATTTTTCAGCAGTAAAATCCAGGAAAGACAAAATAGAAGGGGCCTATTGGACGATAAGATTCGTAGAAATAAGTGCTTATCATAGGATTGCGTTTTGAGTAAGAGGGTTTGCCGCAGCAGTGGGTGGCTAAACCGAACTGAGGAACCGATGAAAAAGATTTTCCCGGTAATAATTTGTGTTTTAATTGGTTCGCCGACGGTCCTGGCACGGCGAAGCGAGCCGCTGGCCAATGAAAACAAAGGAGGGCTGTACGTAAGGTCAATTGAACAAGTCCTTCGGCTCAGAGAGGACGAAGTTGATTTGGCTACCGCTGCTCTGATTGTCTCGGAACGGTGGAGTGATCTCGTATACGGTCGAAGACACCTGTCAAGACTGGATGATATGGCTCTGGAAATTCGCGAAAGGCTCAGAAGCAAAAAGCTGCCCAGCAACGCTGGGTCTGGTCATACCCGCCTTCGGCGGGCAGACTTCAGGGCAATTCCTGTGATAAGCGAGTATTTATTTGATGAGCTGGGGTTTAAGGCGCTTTCAGAGGCGAATGACCCGAATGATTTGTTTTTGCACACTGTGCTGGATAAAAAACGCGGGTACTGCCTGAGTCTATCAATCCTTTATCTTTCACTTGCAGAACGACTTGGTCTGCCTCTATACGGAGTGGTTGTGCCGGGGCACTTTTTTGTCAGATATGACGACAAACGGGTACGATTCAATATTGAAACAACAAGCAAAGGTGGAAGTGCTGCTGATGAATACTATATAAGTAAGTTCAAAGTGCCGGAAGGTGAAGACCATATTTATCTGAAGAATCTGAATAAGATTCAGACGTTAGGCTGTTTCCTTAATAATCTTGGGAACAGCTACGTCGATATCGGTGATACGGAGTCTGCATTGCTGGCACTTCTAAGAGCGGTAGAAATAAATCCGACATTGTCTGAATCCCGGGTGAATCTGGGTAACGTTTACCTGAAAAAGGGACAGGTAGCTGATGCGATATACGAATACCGGGCGGCTTTGGAAATCAACCCAGACGACCCCAAGACGCATAACAACCTCGGAAATGCATACACTCAACGAGACTGGCTGAAGTACGCAATTTCTGAATACGCTCAGTCGCTCGAGCTTGACCCCAATTTCACAGATGCCTACAAGAATCTGGCTATAGCTTACTGCAAACAGAAAAGATTCGCCCAGGCGATAGTGCAGTTGAAACAGGCAATTATTTTGGAGCCGAAAGACGCCGGCTGTTACAACCAGTTAGGTAATGCTTATAGCGAGATGGGCAGATATAAAGAAGCAATATCTCAATACAAAAAGGCATTGAGGATTGAGCGGGATTTGGTCGATGCCAATTACGGTTTGGCTCTCTGTTACAGCGAATTGGGGCTGGTTGACGATGAAATTCGAGAGTACACGAAGGTCCTGGCTGTTAAACCCAATATGTTGGCTGCTTTGATAAATCTGGGCAATGCGTATTTCGGGCAGGAGAAGTACAATGCGGCTATCGAGCAGTATAAAAAAGCTGTTCGGATAGAACCCAATGAAGGTATGATCCATTATAATCTCGGGGCTGCATATTCCAACAACAAGAATTACAACCAAGCGGTGGCTGAATATTTGAGGGCGGTTGAGATCGAACCGGAAATTGGTGATGCGCATCACGGACTTGCTATCGGGTTTTATCAGCTAAAGAAGTATGATTTGGCCTGGATACACATAAAGATTGCCGAGAAATTGGGGGTAGAGGTCTCCAAGGATCAACTCGATGCCATCAAAAGGAAATTGCGGTAGAATAACCTACTGCTCTGTCACGCGTGATTTGAGGAATTATTATTGCGAGCCCTTTGCTTTGCTCAGGATAAACTCCGCGAAGCAATCTCTATCGTTCGATGACGTGAGACTGCCACGGCCGCATTCTGCGGCCTCGCAATGACAAAAAAGGCGCACCGCAAACAGTCATATCCCATAAAATCATTGATGCTGCTGCGATAACTGTGTATATTGTTGTTGCAGAGATGAACCAACAAACGCCCGCCCAGAAGAGATTGTGTGAAATGGATTCCTGCCTTCGCAGGAATGACCAAAAGAAACAGGAATGATGAAATATGGAGGTTTTTCTTGTGCGCGTAATAAAAACGGCAATTGTGATTATTTTTGTAAGCTCGTTCTTCAGCAACGTGAGTGCCGGCCAAGCCGACTTCAATGATATCTCAGCATACTATGGGTTCGAGGAGATGGAGATAATCAAATTAGACTGGGGGATAAAAGACTTAAGGGTTGCCGATTTCAACGGCGACGGTCGAAATGATATTGTGGTGGTCAACAACAGAAAGGCCAAGATAGAGCTGCTGGTTCAAAAAAAAGCTATCGGGCCCGGCGAAACAGAAGTGACTGTTGACCCCAGAGACAGAGATGTAAATATAATCACCCCCCCTACCCGTTTTGAGAAACAGAGCATAGCAGTTCCACAGAAAGTGTACAGTCTGGTCTGCGGGGATTTGAATTCGGATGGAATGACGGATTTGGCTTTTTATGGCGAGCCGCGGGGTCTCTATGTAATATTGCAAAAGGCCGGCGAGACCGAGGCGGATAAATCAAAATCATTGAACTGGCGAACAAAAAAGAAAATCAAGATCGATGACGGTCTGTTAACTTCCAATATGCTGGTATGTGCCGACCTGAATAATGACGGTGCCGACGATTTGGCCCTGGCCGGTCGCGATAGTGTTTATATCATCGTGCAAAAAGAGGCTGGTTCATTGGCCGAGCCGGTGAAATATCCTACTTCTGCACAAACACTAAGTGTCGAAGTCGGCGATTTGAACGGCGATAATATAAATGACCTTATACTCGTAACAAACGACAGGGAGAAGCCGACACACGTTCGATTCGGTCTCAAGACAGGACAACTGGGTCCGCAAGTGCAATTCTTTATTGAAAGGCCATTCACATATAAGCTTCATGACATCGATGAGATAGCTGGTGACGAAATATTGGCTGTTGACGGCGTGAGCGGACGATTGACCTGTTACAAGTTTGCCGCTGAAAAGCGAAAGGATGCCGATTGGCCAATCCTATTCTATCCGCTTGCTTCAGGACAGGCAGACACAAAACGCGATTTGGCGGTCGGCGATTTCGATGGCGATGGCCTGGCTGATGTAACGATAAGCGACCCGGGTGCTGCGGAGCTTATTTTCTACAAACACACGGCAGGGGTTGGATTAGCTGAACCGGTGAGATTTCCCGCTTTTGCTGATATTACAAGTCTGTCGGCTGCAGATATTGACGATAACGGGAAAACCGAACTGGGCGTTTTGAGCGTTAAGGAAAAGGTGCTCGGTATAAGCCGATTCGAAGACGACAGATTGTCATTCCCTAAACCTATCGATTTAACGGGTGAGCCGGTGGCAATGGAGCTTGCCGATGTTGACAACGACGGCAGCGTGGACTGTCTTTATATATCCAACGACGATGATATTAGAACTCTAAGAACGATATATAATTTGGCCGCCACAGAGGAACTGCGAACCGGGCCTGCTTTGGAACTTAAGAAGCTTACCTCCAATCCGGACGGTTTGAAAGTGCTTGACGTTGACCAGGACGGCTTACAGGACGTTCTGATATTTGTCAGCTATGAGCTGCCTATATTGGTTCGCCAGGTAGAAAAGAGGAAATTTGAAATAGTCGACTCTCCGAAAGCCCAGGCCAGTTTGATTAAAGATGCGAGTCTGCGTTCAATCGCCGTCGCTAATGTGGACGGCAAGGCAGGTAAAGAGCTGTTGGTGGCGCAAAAGAACTTCGCAAGAAGCCTGGTTTTTTCAGATGACCAGAGATGGAGTGTCATCGACCAATACAATGCCAAGAGTCCGGAGAACCAGGTATCGACAGTGGCTGCTTTTAATATTAACGCAGAGAGCTCGAGGCCGAGACTTGCTATCCTGCTGCTGAACGGTCAAAAGGGTCAGCTTCAGATACTTGAAACTTCTTTAGCTGATAAGACCTACCGGGTTGAAAAGGAATTGGATGTCGGCAAGTGGAACGCTGCGCTCCATCTAAAAATGCTGTTTGCACCGCTTACGCACGATGAGGTTAAGAGCATCCTGCTGTTCGACAGTGAGAAGTTTGCCCTTATAACTCCACCGAGCGGCGGCAATGTTGCGCAGCATTTGGAGCAGCAGTTCAGCTACGAGACAAAAATAAAAGATGGGACATACGGTAATCTTACAGCGGGAGATATAAACTCCGACGGCCGGACCGATATTATTATGGTGGAATACAGGGGCAACCACATGGAAATACTTGCGCTCGATGCCGGCGTGAAGCCGGTTCCGGCGATGCGTTTTATGATATTCGAGCAGAAAAGTTACCGCGATAGTAAGGGTCGCACCAAATCCACTGTTGAGCCGCGAGAGCTGAAGGTCGCTGACGTGACAAGCGACGGCAAAGACGATTTAGTGACTGTTATCCACGACCGTATAATTATTTATCCTCAAGATTAACCCGAGTATTCATATGCTTTTCGGGTCTTGAAGGCATAGATTCAAGTATAAATTGAAAAATGTGGCTATTGTCAGGAGTGGAGCAGATATGGAAGGCTTTATCATTCTAATCGTGCTGGCTGTCGGATGTGTACTGTGTGGGCCGATTGCGTTAATCATCAGCATCATCGCTTTGAATAAGTCAAAAGCGATATATCACGAGCCACCTGAAAGAGTAGAAAGGGTTAAGAAGGAAGAGATTGCAAAGCCGACGGCGGTACCCAAAAAGCCAGCTGAGGTAAGGAAAGAGGAGCGGCCGGCGGAGGTAGTCGGAGCGAGAAGAGTCGAAGATGAGAAGAAGGTCGAGCGAGAGCTTCTTAAGACAGCGGCCGAACGGATCAAGGAAAGGGAGAAGGTCGCTACTGCTCACAAAGCCAGTACGCTCGAGCAACGGATTGGTACGCGGTGGGTCCTCTTTGCAGGTGTTATCACGGTAATTTTCGCGGTGGGTTTTTTCCTCAAGTATGCGTACGACAGCGGGTGGATAGGCCCAACCGGCAGAGTGATTATTGCCACGATTTCAGGACTGGTCGCCCTGGCGGTGGGTGAGGTAACAAGGCGGCGCGATTACGGTATTGTGGCTAAAGGTGTAACCGCCTTGGGTTTTGCGATACTGTATGCGGCGGTTTTCTCGGCTTATCGATATTATGGGCTGATCAATTCAGCGTCTGCTTTTGTCCTCGCGATATTTGTTACAGCGGCTGCAATGCTTTACGCAGTGAGCCTGAACGAGATTGTGGTGGCGTTTCTGTCTTTGCTCGGCGGTTTTTTGACACCCTTGTTAGTTTCTACGGGGGAAAATCGTCCCATCGCTCTGTTCTGCTATGTTTTGGTCTTAGGCGTTGGCGCGATGCTGTGCGCATATCACCGGAAATGGCGAGCGGTAAATCTGCTTGCTTTTGTTGGAACATTCGCACTATACACAGGGTGGTTCGAAAAATTTTACCGGCATACGATGAGAAGCACTGACGGTCCGCCCGAGCAGATAGCGATTGCTCTGGGCTGGCTTGGAGTATTCTTCGTGATTTACCTTATTCTGCCGATGCTTTACGAATTGATAAAAAAGGTCAAAGCCAGAGAGGAAGATGTACTGCTTGTGCTCGCGAATGCAGCGGTTGTGTTCTATTACCTGTGGACTATTTTGTTTGATAAATACCGCACGCCGCTCGCTTTTTGTGCTCTGGTGTTGTGCGCGGCACATTTGGTTATGATGAGTGTAGTAATCAGACGATGTAAAGAAGACCTGAATCTGCGACTCGCGTTGCTGGCGATTGGACTGTTTTTCCTGACGATTGCGGTACCGCTCTATCTGAAGATGTATGCGGTGGCGATGGCCTGGGCGGTAGAAGGCGTCATATTGGTGGTAATTGGGCTGCGGTATCGCAGCGTCTGGACACAAGTTGGAGGGGCTGTTGCACTTTTGTTAAGTTTCGGCCAGTTGCTGCACCGGCTTCCAATGCATACTGGAGCATTCGACCTGGTATTCAACTCTGCCTTTGGCACGTGGTGTTTTGTGGCAGGTGCGCTGGTTGTCTGTCATATCATATACAGAAGGACTTCGCTATTGGCAGAAGATCAACGCGGACTAATCACCGAAGTTCTGTACGCGGCTGCAACGCTTTTGTTGATGGGGGCGGTTGCAATGGAATGGTACTGGCATTGCCGTTACAACATGGCGGCAGGTGCGGTTGGGAATAGATTGTTCCTCAAGGGAATGGTGATAATATTAACAGCGTTCCCGCTGGTTCTTGTTGTCCGACCAGTCTGTCCGCAGGGTATAGTATGCAGGAATTTGGCGGCGGGTTTAGCAGGAGCCGGAGCGATCTTTACAATGGTGGTGTTTAGCAGGTTTTACAGCAGGAGCTTCGTGATTTTTGCGAATTTGGATTTCGGCATAGTCCTTGTATTCGTGGCGGCACTTTTCGCAGCTGGCTGGCTGCTCAGCAGGGAACGTGAACAGAACCAGCACAATCGCACGTTTGCAATTGCGTTTGCACTGGCGGGCATATTTGTGCTGTGGGTGCTGCTGATAGAAGAAATATATCTTTACTGGTATTGCCGGAACCGGTTCGCCGAGAGAATTGTTGACTGGAAGTTTCTATCGCATATGTATATATCGGTGATGTGGGCGGTTTACGGAGCGGTTTTGATGACGGTGGGCTTCTGGCGGAAGATCAAGATATTGCGGTATATCGCGCTGGGTCTGTTTGCTTTGCTATTGGTGAAGGTCTTTATTTTGGATACGAGCACGGTGAAAAATGTATATCGGATCGCGGCATTCTTCGCAACGGGAGTTACATTAGTGGGAGTTTCTTATCTTTATCAATTTTTGAGAAAGAGAGGTTTTTTCGATACAATGTTGGCAGAGAAAAGTGAGAATCAATAATAGCGAGGTTTTGAGATGAGAAAGCCAAAACATTTGTTCATTGTTGTGTTGCTGCTTGGGATGGTAAACAGCGTCTTTGCGTTTGATCCGGCCGAGTGGAAATATCGAGCCGACGTTACTGTTGAAGATGGCAGCGGCGATTACTGCGGGTTGATACTTACACCTGATATCTACGATGCAACGAGACTTGATCTGGGGGACATTCGACTTGTCGACAGTCACGGGGAGGAGGTTCCGTATGTGCTGGCCAGGCCAAAGGATACGACCGAAAGCCCAAGATATGAGCCGGCGATAATAAATCGCTCAACAAATACCGAAAACGCCGCGATGGTAACGCTGGACTTCGGGAAAAAAGTAATGAAGAATTCCATCGAAGTTGCGACCAGGGGAAACAATTTCAGGCGAACTGTCAAGGTTGAAGGTTCCAGTAATAATGTCGAGTTCTTCACGCTGGTTGAGCAAGCGTATATTTTTGCGATTAGTCGTGATACTGTATTTGAGCAGGTTGATCTACCCGCGAATGATTACCGTTATCTGCGGATTACCGTTGAGCCAATGGCCGCGGAAGAGAAAAGTCCGGTTATAGATGAAGTAAAAGCGTTTAAGGTTGAAAAGAAGCTTGCAGAGCGTCAGCTTGTGGGGATGGTACACATAGAGCACAGCGAAGATGAAAAAAGCAATTCGAGTATTTACGTATATGACCTTGGATATCGTCGTTTGCCGATAAGCGAAATTGAGCTGGATGTTGCTGATGATGCGTTTTACAGATATGTTACGCTCGAAGGCAGAGATGCTGCCACGCGGAAGGTGAGAATTGACAGTGAAGATAACAGGCAGCGATTCAGAGAAGTTGAGGTCGGGTGGGGAAGAATAACCGGTGGCACTATTTTCAGATATACCGAGGCGAGCGGGCAAGAGCGTGAAAGGGTAGTTTTGCGAATTCCCTCGAGTAGACGTTGTCACAGGTACTTGAGGATTACTATCAAGAATTATGATGATGAGCCCTTGATGATAAGGTCGGTATCGGCGAAGATGGTGGCGCACGAGGTGATCTTTGCCGCCGGCGATAATGACGCACTTGCACTTTATGTCGGCTCGGCATCAGCGAGGTCGCCGCGGTATGACCTCGTGCAAAGGTTGAGTGACCCGTTACAGGTCGAAGCAAGGGTAGCTAAGCTCAGCGCTATTACCGACAATCCGCTGTTCGGACAAGTTGAGCAGAAACCTATACCCTGGACAGAAAGACATCAGGTCTTGCTATTGATAATCATGGTGGGTGTAGCGCTGGTGCTGGCCGGGTTCATATTCAAATCGTTCAAATCGATCCGAAGTGAACGTGTTCAGGATCAACTGCCTGAAGGAGACTAATCCAAATATTCATAAGTGAAATATTCGGGTCGGCTTCTCATATATAACGTGCTGGGTCGGTTTCCGGCAGAAAGGCCAATATGCAGACAAACGATGACATTTTGAACCTGCTCAGAGAAAAGGGCGCTGAGACAGCACGAAAAATGCAGCGAGGACTGATATTGCAACCGGGTGCGATCGGCGATTGTATATCAACTTTGCCGTTAGCTGCGTTTATGAAAGATTCTATACGATTGGGCGGAGTCGATATTCTTGGGCATACCGAATACATCGGCATTTTGCCGGGCAGAACCTGCGTCGATGGCATTCGTTCTATAGATTCAATGGATTTGCATCAATTGTTTGCTGAAACAAAGGCATTTGACCTTAAGGACGGGGACCCTTTGATAACCGCTTTTGCTGAATATGCCTGGATTGTGACATTTTTGGGTGAGCCGGACAGCGACTTTGAACAAAACCTGATTTTCACCGCCAATTGCAGCCATAGCGCGGAAATCATAACACTGTCTATGAAGCCACCCAAAGACTTCTCTGAACATTTAACCGACTTTTACATCCGGCAATTTATGGACCAAAGCGGTCTGTCTTTGCAAGGGTGGCAAGTTCGGCCCGACGATTGTCTAATAAAAACAGCCGAAGCAGACATAAACAGAGGCAAAGAATTGCTGAGAGAAATAGGCCTTGATGCTCGTGAAAAGCCGGTGGTTATTCAGCCTGGCAGTGGCGGACCGGACAAATGCTGGCACCTGGACAATTTTTTGGCTGTAGCCAAAGAGCTTGGTTCAAAAGATATTGGAGTAATATTTTTGTTGGGGCCTGCTGAGCTGGACAGATTCAGCGACGCAATGATTAAGAAGATAAAGAGCGTTGCAAGGTGTCTGAAGGATTTGTCTTTGACGCAGGTATTGAGGCTCCTGAGCTGTGCCGATGGGTTCGTCGGCAACGACAGTGGGATTACGCATTTGGCAGCGGGCCTGGGAGTCAGGACATTAGCTGTATTTGGGCCGACTAATCCGGCTGTTTATAGACCCATCGGGCCGACTGTAACGGTATTTGTGGACAGTACCAGAGCTTTCGCCAAAAATAGCTCGACAAAGTTACAGCAGAAGCTCCTGGAGGTTTTAACGGCGTAATGTTTGCAGTGGGTTTTGAGTTGTGGTAATCTTACGGGGCTTGGAGTTAGCAAAGACGGCCGTTTTGCTTCGCGAGGACCGAGCAGTTGACTGCATTGATCTGGTTCGCTATAATAATTTGGCTTGGGTACTATCCGATAATTGGTGGTAATGAACCGTACCGAAGGTGAAAGATTTCTCTTAAAGGTATTTATATGCAGGAAAGAACTTTGGCCGAATTAGCCGAATACGTAGGAGGGCGTATCTGCGGCGACGCCGATGTGATAATCAGGTCTGCCTCGACGCTTGGACGGGCGGGCGAAGGCGATATTAGCTTTTTGACCAACCGCAAATACGAGAAGCAGCTGCGGACGACCAAGGCAAGTGCGGTAATCGTAGGTAAAGAAACACCTACGGCCTCGGTTCCTCTTTTGGTAGCTGAGGACCCTTACTATGCCTTTATGCAGGTAATGGTGCTGCTGCACGGGCATCGCAAACACAAAAAGGTGGGCATCAGCCCGCGAGCTTCAATTTCCGACAGTGCGAAAATCGGCGCAGACTGCCATATTTATGATTTTGCGACAGTAGCCGACGAGGCGAAGATTGGGGATGGCTGCATAATTTATCCCAGTGTGTACATTGGCCAGGGTGTGCAAATTGGCAATGACAGTATAATATATCCCAACGTTACTATTTACGATGGGTGCAGAATAGGCAATCGCGTAATTATAAATGCGAATTCGACGATCGGTGAAGACGGCTTCGGCTGCCACCCATAA
>Ga0209976_10002440_pt1 | contig 10581 bp, 10 predicted proteins | sample SumtaG_FD_182806 | JGI IMG/M metagenome (GOLD analysis project Ga0209976, IMG submission 182806) | Deep subsurface microbial communities from Indian Ocean to uncover new lineages of life (NeLLi) - Sumatra_00157 metaG (SPAdes) (version 2) | ecosystem: Environmental > Aquatic > Marine > Oceanic >... | reverse complement strand
CACCAGTTCAATCACGCTCGGCCCTTCGAGCGTTCAGGAACTGGTGGACTGCATGCCTTTGGCGTTCGATTTGGCCGACGAGTACCGCATACCGGTTATGGTTCTGGCCGACGGGATACTGGGGCAGATGATGGAACCGGTTGTGCTCGAGAAAAAACCGTCCCGCAAACTGCCTCCTAAAGACTGGGCGCTCACAGGAGCCCACGGCAGAGAGCAAAAAATAGTGCGCTCGCTCTGGCTAAAAGACGGCACGCTTGAGCAGCACAACTATAAGCTGCAGGCCCGGTACAAAAAGATTGAGGCCAAAGAAGTAATCTGCAAAGAATATCAGGTCGAGTCGGCGGAGATTGTAGTGGTTGCTTACGGTGTGGCTGCGAGAATAGTTCGAAGCGCCGTTGACAAGGCGTGTGCCGAGGGCATCAGGGTCGGCTGGATACGGCCCGTTACACTGTGGCCCTTTCCTCATGAGCAGATTAGCAAAGCTGCGGAGGATTTTAAGATTTTCCTGACAGTTGAGATGAGCCTGGGACAAATGGTCGAAGACGTAAAACTGGCGGTTGCGGGCAAGGCGCCGGTTATGTTTTACGGCCGGCCCGGCGGCGGTGTGCCGACAGTCGAACAAATACTGGAAAAAATAAGACAATTGTCCATGCCGACAAAGAAGGTAGTGGCAAAATAATATGGAAACGGTTTTCGAGAGAACTGAGAGCTTCAAGGACTGCGTGACACATTACTGCCCGGGGTGCGGGCATGGTATCGCGCACCGATTGATAGCCGAGGCGATTGACGAACTGGGTATTCGGGGAAGAACGATAGGTATTGCGCCGGTCGGCTGTGCGGTCCTGGCATATGATTATCTCGACGTCGATATGGTCGAGGTTGCGCACGGCAGGGCGCCCGCGGTAGCGACGGGAATGAAAAGAACAAATCCCGATAAGATAATATTTTCCTACCAGGGTGACGGTGACCTCGCGGCGATAGGGATGGCGGAAATTATCCACGCCGGGCACCGCGGCGAGCAGATAACGGTGGTTTTCGTAAACAACGCGGTCTTCGGCATGACCGGCGGGCAGATGGCGCCGACAACACTGCTGGAGCAGGTTACGGCAACGACACCCAAAGGCAGAAAACAACACAATGAGGGCTTTCCGCTGCAAATGTCGGAATTGATGGCGCTTTTACCGGGAGCCGCTTATGTGGAGCGGTGCAGCCTTTATAATCCCGCCCAGGTGCGAAAGGCAAAGAAAGCTATAAAGTATGCGTTCGAGCGGCAGGTAAATAACCAAGAGGGCCTGTCGTTTGTGGAAGTGCTTTCGCCGTGTCCGACATATTGGCGGATGACACCCGCCAAGGCGATGGAGTGGATAGAAAACGAGATGACGAAATACTTCCCGCTAGCTTGTCTAAAAGACGGCAAATAAACGGATTTTAACCTTAGTGCAGGGAAGGGACATGTCTTTGCGAACAAGAGGTCGAACTTACAGCACGGTCCAATCGTTCAATATGACACCACTTGTCGATATTGTATTTCTGCTGATAATATTTTTTCTGGTGGTCTTTCAGTTTATCGAGGCAGAGAATTTTCCGGTGTCGGTTCCGGACGAGGCTGGATTTGCCGAGAGCAGCGCAGAGTCGGAAGGTGCCGGGGCAACGGTAACCGTTATGAAGACAGCGGAGGACAAATTCGAGTTTGCGGTCGGGGCAGAGAAGGTCGAGCCGGACTACGCGGAGTTGGTTGAGAAACTGGCAATGCTGATAGATGTTCGTCTGGCCGATTTGCCGCGGGATAGGAGGGTTGTCACTTTGCGTATCGATAGAGACGTTAGGTTTGCCCAGGCGCAGTATGCTCTGGCGGCGGTAGCGGCAAGTGAGGCGACCGACATTCAATTAGCGGTACTGAAAACCAAACGCAATGAGCTGCAGTGAGGAGGGTTTATGCAGGTTCTTTTTTGGACTTTTTGTCCTGCTGGGCGACGATCTCGGCCTTGCCTTCGACTACGTCACGCGTGATTACGTATTTGGCGGGCTTGGGTTCTTCGGGCAGTTGATACATCAAATCAACCATCAGTTCTTCGGTGATGGAACGCAGTGCCCTCGCACCGGTGTCACGCATCAGGGCCTTTTGTGCCAGCGATTGCAGGGCATCGGAGGTAAATTCAAGCTCGGCGTTTTCCATGTCGAATAATTTTTGATACTGTTTTGTAAGAGCGTTTTTGGGCTTGGTCAGTATGTCGATCAGTGCGCTTTCATCAAGGGCTGAAAGAGCGGTGATAACCGGCAGTCTGCCAATCATCTCCGGAATCATGCCGTACTCGATGATATCTTCCGGAATGACCTGCTGAATTATGTCGCTGTACTCGGCTTTTTCATCGGTTCGTCCGCCGAGTTCGGAATCGAAGCCAATCATCTTTTTGCCGAGTCGTTTTTTGACGATGTTTTCGAGACCGATAAACGTCCCGCCGCATATGAAAAGAATCTGCGACGTGTCAATCTGTATGTAAGACTGTTCCGGATGTTTTCTTCCGCCCTGCGGAGGAATATTGGCGGTGGTCCCTTCGAGCATTTTCAGCAGCGCCTGCTGGACGCCCTCGCCCGAGACGTCACGAGTTATGGAGACATTCTGCGAGGTCTTTCCGATTTTGTCGATTTCATCGATGTATACGATACCGCGCTGCGCAGCCTCGATGTCGTAGTCTGCAGACTGAACGAGCCGAAGCAGAAAGTTCTCGACGTCTTCGCCTACGTAGCCCGCTTCGGTAACGGTCGTCGCATCACAGATGGCAAAGGGCACCTTCAGCATTCGGGCGAGCGTGCGCGCAAGCAGTGTTTTGCCCGAGCCGGTGGGGCCTATCAACAGAACGTTGGATTTGTCTATCTCGATATCCCTGTCGTCGCTGTCGGTGTGTAGTATTCGCTTGTAATGGTTGTGGACGGCAACGGAGAGATATTTTTTTGCGTGCTCCTGCCCGATTACATACTCGTCGAGATATTCCTTTATCTGGCGGGGTTTCGGCATTTCTTCGGGACTGAACGCGAGCCTGCTGAGCCGCTTTCGGTTCTGCTGGATTATGTTGTGGCACAACTCGATGCATTCTGGGCATATAAAGACGTTGCTCGGCCCTTCGATGAAGGTATCAACCTGGCTGCTGGAGCGGCCGCAGAAACTGCAAATCGCTTTACTCTTCTTACTGTCTGATTGCTTGGCCATTTCTAAAATACCACCGGATAAGTTAACCTTGGTACTATTTTAATTCGGCAAAATCGGCAAAGCAAGTTATTTAATAGTCGGGGTTTTTTCGCAGTGGTATAATTCGACGCTATTTCCGTCTTAGAATGCGTTTTTTTCATTTAATTTCCTGCTTCAACCGGTCCAATTTTTCGGCCCAAAAAAGCGGGGTATTCTCGAAGCTGTTTCGCAGGACTTCAATATTATGCGTTATTTGTTGTTTTTTGGCAGGGTCATAGTTTACCCAGCAGTAAAGCTCATAATATTTTGCCCGCCACCATTTCCATGTTCGCGGCCTGGCAGCGGTCGTATCATCTTTTGTTATTTGTGCGATTTTTGACCAGAGTTTTGCGGCGGTGTCGAATTTTTGCTGTGCAATTGCAAGTCTTGCGCTGCAGCGAATAAAATCAACGTCATCGCGCATGTTGTCTTCGGCCAAACTTTCAAGCAACTGCTCGAAGTCGGCTAATGCGCTTTGCTGCGGCAACTGGAATACGGATACTTCAACGAGCAACAGGGCGGCTTTTTGTTTCGGGTTTCCTTCGAGACAGTCAAAACAAAACCGGGCCAACTCTTTGCAGTTTGAGACAAAGTCCGAATCATCTTCCGCGAACTGTTCGAAGGCCCCGACAGCTTCGGTGAGCAGCTGCATCGCCTCGGGGGCGTAATCGCAATCCCTGCTTTGAGCGATTGAATTTTTAAACCGCTCAAGCAAATCATTTATTTGCTGTGGTTCGTATTTTTTTCTGCGTATTGTTTGTGCAATTAACTCGAGCTTTGCCGCCTCGGCCCAATGCCCGGAAGACTTCTCGGCGATTTTTTGCAGCAGTTCGGTGCTTTTGTCAACCCGGCCGCAGTCTTTTAAGACAGCAGCGTAAAGATACTCCAGTTCCTCCAGCATTTTGTCTTTTGCCAGCGCAGCATAACTATCGAAAACCTCGAGAACAATTTGGCATTGATTCGGTTCATATGTAAAAATATTATAGGCCAGGTATGAGGCCTGTGAAGCGATTTGGGCAGGAAACAACTCGAGTAGTTCGTTCGGCTGTTTTTGCTGCAGGGCAGCGGCCTCTATCAAAAGTCCGGCCGACCGGGCAGGTTCCGATTCGGCGAGGCTCACCGCAGCAACATAAAGAGTCAGAGGTGTTCGTGTTTTCTCACTTTCCGCCAGATGTTCAAGTAGCTCCCTGTATTCATAAGGCTTTTCCTGCCAGGCGGCGTATGCGGCAAGTTCGGCCTCGAGCAAGCTGATTTCTTCCAGGTCCTGCCGCCGAGCAATTTGGTCGGAGAGGTCCGCCAAAACAAGCGAGCCAAGGATACTTTGAGCTTGCGGCCAGATTTTAAGAGTTTCTTCAAGGCCGTCGGGGTCGTATCGCCGCTGTAGAAACATCAGCGATAAAATCAACTCCGGATAAGTATCGAATGAGCTTTGCCCGAGAATTTTTACTAACGCATTTAGTTCATTGGGCTCGGTTAAGCCTGTCAATTTGATTTTTTCGACCGCTGCATTAGCAGGTCGCAATATGTTGGAATACTCCGCAAATGATTCAAATTCCCTCACCGCCAGCGTTTTGTAAGATGGCTGTGTCATCCCAAGCAGTGCGAGGACTTTGCCTTTTATTATTGTTGGCCCGGGTTGTTTGTACGCTTGATTTAGCGAATCTATCCGGCCGAGTATTTTTAATAAAATTTGATTTCTCTTCGGCTGTTCCGCTGCCAGTGCAGAATAATAATCGATTTGGCACTTAGCCAATTCGGTTGCATAAATATTGTTGTGAAGCTGCCTCCACAGTCCCGTCGCGCCGTATCTTTGTTCCCAGTCGCCGTCTCGATAGTCTTCGATTTGCCTTTTTAGTTTTCGCTGGTCGTTTGCGATTTGCTCCAGGTCGGCGGCAGTACTTTCGGCGAGTTCGCGCAAACTTTCGCGGTCAATGGCACTCAGAAAATCTCCGCCGTATTCATACTGCATACGAAGCTGAAAGCTTTTCTGCATAAAGGCCTCGGCGACAAGTTTCGCTCTTTGAGCGAGTGTTTGAACATCCTGTGAGGTCACAGGTTCATCAGCTAAAGCGGTTAGCGGCAGCAAAAACAAAACTATCAACGAAAGGAAAGCAAAAATTCGAGGTGCGTTTTTCTCCCAGACAGCCACTGGTCGCTACTCCGTCATCGCAAAGGTAATATCAGTCAGGCCCAGCCCGTAAAAGACATTGTATATTTTCGCAAGATATTCCCATTTGACATCCGGGCCGCAGACGATTTCAACGGGATCCGAGGTGAACCTTTTTTGCTGCGTCAGGCAGCCCTGGATCTGCTGCATAAGAAGGACTAAATCAGCATCGATATTTTGTGAGCTTACCGGAACGGTTTCGCACCGGCCTATTTGTACCTCGCAGCCCTCGGCAGCAGGGGAAATCTTAATCATCAAAGGTTCCGGTCTTGCCAGCGGTTCTTCCGCAGCCCGGGCGGTGGCGACTTTCAGCGGCAGGAAATCCTCCTGAGGCCTGTACCTGGCGGCGACAAGAAAGAAAATCAGCAGCAGGAATATTACATCAATCATCGGGGCCATCCGCAGGGCAAAGAAGCGCCGGCGTCTAAAGAAACTTCTTGAATTCTTCGGCCGGATAAACTGGTTCTTTGCGCTTTCCATGGCACACCTCTGAGTAAATATTTTCACCAACTGCTAAGAGTTGCTAAGAACTGTTTTGTTTTGCGAATTCCGCGCCACGGCGCAGGGCCTCGGTATTTACAGGCAGAGTTTTATGATACCATTTGGCGAGCACGTCGGGCAATGCTTTGGCCGCGGCTTCGGCACCGAACAAGTTACGCTTTTGCAGATATGCGCCAAGGGCGACCATATTCGCAGCTTTTTTACTTCCAAGCTCGACAGCCAGTTCGTCGGCGGGAATAGAAAGCACTTCGATACTATCGTCCAGCTCGGGTTTAGTATCAATCAAAGAGCTGTTCATAATGAGCAGTCCGCCCTTTTTGAGCCGGGGCGCAAACTTGTTCAAAGAGGCCTTGTTCAACACAATCAGAGAATCGGGTTTGCTTACCAGAGGTGAAGCGATGGGGCTCTCGGCAATGACGACCATACAATTGGCGGTACCGCCCCGGACTTCGGCACCGTAGGACGGCATATAAGTTACTTCTCTGCCGTTTTTCATCGCGGTCTGCGCGAGCAACTTGCCGGTGAGCATAATTCCCTGCCCGCCGAAACCGGCAACAACAATTTCCTCATAAAAAGTGTTCTCTGTCATTTGCGACCCTTTGTATTTCAGCGCCGAAGCCTTTCGCTTAATCTTTTTATTGTTTTATATTCCGGGCGACGGCCTGTTTTGCTTTTATCTGCTCGATGTGGTTTTTTAAACTTCGTCTTATTTCAGGCACGATGTTCTCGGATTCAGTGACGGCATCGCTCGCAAGGGCTTCGATTCGGTTTCTAAAGACACCGTGTATCGCCAGTGCCGGTATCGCAATGAACAGGCCCCAAAACGTGGTGACAAGTGCGACCGAGATGCCATCGGCCAATTGTGCCGGCTGGGGCTGGCCCCCCGCGACCACAATAGCGTTGAAAAGCTTTATCATTCCAAAGACCGTGCCGAACAAACCGACCATCGGCGAAACATTCCCTATCAGATTTAGCCACTCGATTTTTCGCACCAGGCCCCAGGCCTGCTCCTGCAGCGATTCGTCAAGCGCGCTTCGCATTCGGAACCAGTCGCCCCTGCCCTGCGTGACAGCCTTCACCGCCGCGATACTGACAAAATCCTGCCTGTCTTTAATCCGCGTCTCGAGCTGCTGGGGCCCAAACTGTCGTATTACTTCGATTATCTCTTTCCCTATGCCTTCGGGCAGAAGTTTTTTTCTCCGGATGGTGATAAAATGCTCGGCGGCCAGGAAAACGGTAAGAAGCGACATAGGCAACAGTATGAACCATACGATGGGGCCGCCCGCAATTATAAACTGGTCGAAAAAACTCTGCCCAGCTGCGCCGGTGCGCTCAGGAACATTAATAGCGGCAATTATTACGGCCAATACAATCACCAGTGCGACAACGAGCACGGCGGTATTTAGCAAGAATCTCCTACCCATAACTCACCGGCCTTTGAGGATTGCAGCAATAAGGATTCCTCGTATTATAAACCCTCATCAATAAATACACATTCTCCAGAGCTTTGCCTGGCTATTGATTTCAGCATTATACGGTCGTGGCCCTGTGGCCAAAAACCTATGGTATTGATTTTTGTTGCCGGTGCAAATGTTTTTATCAGGTTTGCTATTGTATACGTAAACCTTTGCTGGTTTTCGTCGGTCAGCTCGAAACCGTCTGTAAGAAAATATATCACATCCGGAGCCGAACCGCTTTGAGAGCGGATTTTCACCGCCCTTTCAAAAGCGGCCATCGCGTTTGTCTGCCCTGCCGAACGTCCCTTGTCTATAAATTCACACGCATCTTTTTTCGCACCGTCAGTGGCACGGACTAATTTGCCTCGCCTAAATTCCAACACCCTGTCATTGCCAAAAAAGATAATGGAAAAAAAGTTGTCGGCTTCAAGATTTTTGACCGATTCTGTTAGTTTTTCTTTTACCTTTGTGAAAATCGGGCGCATGCTGCCGGAACAATCCACAAGATAACATACATTACGCTTCTCCGTGTAGCAGCCGAACAATTCTGTCCCCTGGGGCAAAGCAGCAAGCTGACTGTCCGGCAAGACACTTGCGACAGAATTTATTAAATCCGGACGCTGATTTGATGACGGTTTCAGCGAAGCGAAAATCTGATTTGCGGGCGTGACTTTAGCAGCGGTTTTTCCCGGTCCGGTTCGGTTCGGTTTTTTTACTTTTGGTTTAGGTATTACCGGCGGGGTACGCATGAGTTTTCTGACGAGGCTTAAAGAGGCGGTCGGTACGGCATTTGGGCCGGCCAGAACTTTGGACTGAGAGAATTTGACGAAAAAAAATGCCGTGAGCAACACCAGGTGCACGGCTATAGAAACCGCCCACGCCCAAAATGTAGGTCTTTTAGTCAACTATGTCCACTCTCGAATAACCCGGCTCCATCAAGTTATAGACCAGAATCACATTGCCGTTATGCAGACGAATACAGCCTCTTGAAGTTGCCGAGCCGATTTGACTCGGGTCTTTTGTGCCGTGAAGCGCAAAGCCTTCTCGCCCAACTGCTTCCCCCTTGACGCCCTCGAGTCCTATCCATCTGGAACCAAGCGGATAGTCAGGGTCTTCGGCTTCATATCTTTTTCCGGTATCAGGGTCGGTCCATGTGGGTGATATTAACTTGCCGCCGGGTTTGACACGCCAGACGCCTGTGGGCGTCTCGTCACCGGGCTGGCCAAGCCCAATGGGAAAACTGCGCACGAAAGTATTTTGCAGGTACAAATCCATTGTGAATGTGGAGCGATAAATACGGGCGTGGAAGGGCCCGTTTATAACCTTTATACTGCTGTCGGCCTGAAGTGATTGGGCCTTCTTAATCTCGTTAACCTGCATCAGCCCTTCATAAGGGACCTTGAACTTTTTACCTATGGTCCTGAGCTGGTCTCCCGGCTGGACCTTATAGAGGCCGCAAAGTTTATCTTCCGGAAAGACTCTTCTGCTGAAAAGCCAGATGTCGGCAAGGTCGGAGAGTTGTTTTTTTACAAACTCCTGCTGCCTCGAACTCATTTCCATCGGAAGAACTTCATTAAGCAAGTCGCGGGCCTCTATGACTTTCGGAGGTTTTTCGTTCATAAGGGCGACGGCATTTTCGATAATTTCGGTGGCCTGTGGGTTTGGCTCGGCCACAGGTTCCGGCGCAACCTCGGACAAAACAGGCTCCGGCTCAGGTTCCGGTATCGGCTGTGGCTCGGGTTGGGCCAGGCCAACATCCGCCGGCTCTGCGATGGTCTTCGGCTTCTTTTCGTCTTCACCCCACGAGCCGAAAATAACCACAATCAGCAAAACCACAACGCATGCGGCAATGATGTAAGTGCGTCTTTTGTTTCGGTTTTTTTTACTACGGTATGAATTGTAGCCATAGCGCGCCATTTTTTTCCTCCTTGCTCATCGCGACCTTAATCAGAATTAAAATACGTTACGCCTTCATCGGTCACCAGGAAATCGACCGCTTTATCATATTCGTTGGTGGGCAATGAGTCAACAACCTGCTCCTGGAAGGCCAGCCCACATTTTGCGGCTTTTAATTCGTCGTTGGCAAAGAACCTGTCGTAGTAAGAACCGCCCCGGCCGAGCCGGTTGCCCTTTTTGTCGAAACCAAGCGCCGGCGTAACAACTAAATCAATCTCAGCCAAAGGCACCGGCACGCCGGTAACAGGATTTTTAAGTCCTCCTACCTCGATCGAAACATCGGTTTCGAGCGAGTTTATCTCCACGGGTATCATATGCCTTTGCTGCCAGGATATTTTCGGCACCGCCACCGCCCTGCCAAGCTGCCAGGCATGAAGTATCGCATCGGAACAATCAACCTCCGTCGGCAGCGGCAGGTATATCATAATTGTCGAGGCACTTTGAAACTGGTCGGTTGAGATAAGGTTCTGACAAGCCTTTTTGCTTTTTTCGCTTCGCTGCTCGTCGCTCATCTCACGAAGAGACTTCTGTAAATCAAGCCGTAACTGCTCTTTGTCCATTTGGATACCCTTATAATACAAAGTCGCCGGTGAACTTTAGCGTTTATTGTTTTTGGTGATTACCGTTTTGTTTTAACAGGTCCTGTAATTTCTTTAGATAATGCTTAATCTCTTTTTCGCTGCCTATGTCCTTAGGTTCGTAATAATTCTTTTTAGCTTCGGCGGGCAGATATTCCTGCGGCACAAAACCACCCTTAAAATTGTGCGGATATTTGTAATCGGCGCCGTGACCAAAACTTTTTGCTCCCTTATAATGACTGTCCTTTAGGTGTTTCGGCACCTGTATAGTTCTTTGCGACTTCACGTCCTCGACGGCGTTCCATATGGCCGATGCCACCGCGTTAGACTTCGGTGCACAGGCGACATAAATCGCAGCCTGAGCCAAAGGCAGCTGGGCCTCGGGCAGGCCGATAAACTCTGATATCCCAACGGCAGCCGAGGACAGTACCGTCGCCATCGGGTCGGCATTGCCGACGTCTTCTGCCGCACAGACCGCAATTCGGCGCGCAATAAAGCGAGGGTCTTCGCCCCCTGCTATCATTCTGGCAAGCCAGTAAACGGTAGCATCGGGGTCGCTGCCCCTCATACTCTTCTGAAAGGCACTGGCCAAATCATAGTGAGTATCGCCCGTGCCGTCATAAACAATTGCTTTTCTCTGTATCGACTCTTTCGCGATTTCAAGGTTAACTTTTATTGGACCATCACCCTTGTTGC
>Ga0209976_10002439_pt1 | contig 10583 bp, 37 predicted proteins | sample SumtaG_FD_182806 | JGI IMG/M metagenome (GOLD analysis project Ga0209976, IMG submission 182806) | Deep subsurface microbial communities from Indian Ocean to uncover new lineages of life (NeLLi) - Sumatra_00157 metaG (SPAdes) (version 2) | ecosystem: Environmental > Aquatic > Marine > Oceanic >... | reverse complement strand
TTAGAAGTCTATTCCATGAATCTCCTAATAGAGTATTAGTTTCATTCAAAGTTAATTTTTCAATATTCATGCTTTAAGCTCCTTTTTTTTTCTCAATGTGATTGAGTAGAAAACAAATACTCCTAAAACTTCAATGCTTTCAACTAGAAATATTGTATGGAAGTGTAACAAAAATCCATTACTCATATCGTTCATTATACCTTGAACTATTGCTACTGCTGGAAAGTCATTAAAGATTGCTACTACATAGTTATCGGCTCCACTTACGACTTGTTCTGGATCTAATGTTGCAATAACTGTTTCTGGTTTTTCAAAGTCTAATGTGTATTTGTCTATAACAATTAGTTTGATTCGTTCCTTTTCATCGTAATATACTGTGTTTGCTTGATCGATTGAGTAGATACTGAACGCAAAATACAAAGTTAACATGGTTAGCCATGCAAAGATAAAGATTCTACGTTTGCCTTTTGTTAACCTGGTAAGTTCATTTTCAAACATTACACCGAACCAGCCAAGTTTCTTTTTCTTTACTAGGATAATCATAGCAACTGAAATTAATGAAATTACTCCAAGTGATCCAAAGGTAGAATCTGAAACAAACTCTACGAAAAGAAGTCTAACTGGTAGTAAGATACCTGTCATAACTGCGGCTACAATAAAGAAATCAGCTTTAAACTTCAAAGTCCGATCTCCTTTTTTACCCTTTTACAATCGTCACATAACAGACGACCATCTGGTTCTACAAAGTTCTTTAACTCTTTTTCAGTTGGGATTACTTCTGCATCTGAACATTGTTCACAGATAAAGCTCATTTAATTACAACCCTCATAAACAATGTCAGCAATTGCTTCTTTTGTATAATTTTTTCTTACGTCAATACAAATTTTATGTCTTGCAAAAGTTTCAGAATAGTTTTCTCCCTCTACAAAAACTTGCATATCTCCAAAACTATTAACCAAATAAACTTCATGTTTTCCAAATTTGGATTCGTACACCTTGATAAATCCTTCATTGTGATCTTTTTGTAATTTCAGAATTTCTTTTACTATAATTTCATTCTTCATTTTTTACTCTCCTTTCTTGATACTGATACAACATTTCCACAAAAACATGCGTGTGTTTTATCTGAACCACAGATAACTTGCATGGCTAAGTCATCCCATTTACAATAAAGTCTATCTCCTTCATAGTAACATCTGTTTGAATCAGTCTGTGCCTTGAATTCTTCTGGGCAATTTATCTTGAATATTGCACCAGAAGCTATTAAGTTTCTATGATCGATAGCATACTGAACTATTTCTAATGTTGCTTTGGTTTCTTTAGGAGTTCTCAATCTTCTTCATCTCCTTCATCTTCATCATCTTCTTCATCTTGATCATCATTTAACAAGTCCAAGCTTGCAAATGTAGGTTCTGGTTGAACATAAGTTACTTTCTTTTTTGGCTTTCTTCCTTTGATTATATCAAAGATTGATCTTTGGAATACGTTTTGTGGGATCTCTTTGTTTCGTTTAATTTCATTTACTTCAATTATCTTTTCATATTTTGGATATGAAATTTGATCTGAATGTCTGTATATCAAGAAGAATAACAAAATCATAGCTCCCAAAGTATTGATCATAGTCATTACTGAACTTTGATTGATGTAGAAGTCATGGGCAAATGTTTCAACTGACATGTTCACGAATTGAGTTATTGCAATTACTACGAGTACAATTGCGATGAATCTAGTCTTTGGAGTTATTACTGGCTTTACTAATGCAAAGGCCATCAAAGCAATTGTAGCCGCTAAGAACCCACCAGCTATTCTAAATGATCCCTGTGAACCAGCATTATCAGAAAAGTTTCCAGTACATGTAACTGCATTTTGTATCAAAGTCAAATAATATTTTGGTTCAAATCCATAGTAATCACAGACTAAACCATGTCCTACTTCATGGATTAAACTGAAAGTTGGTAATAGAATTATCCAAAGTATGATCGTTGTAGTGGTTAATTTGAGGTCCAGTTTCATTAGAAATCCCACTCCTTGATTAGTTTCTTGAATGGTTTTTCATTGTCGATTATTTTTAACAGATAAACTTGCATTTCATATTGTTCATCATCTGTATAACCATCTTCCCAATCTGGATAATGATGATTAGATGGGATTGTATGTTCAAGTTGTTTAACAAAACTATCTGCAAGTTTTCTTGTACTGAAAACAGCTAGATCTTCCCATTGTATATTATCTCCAATTCCTTGACCACGTTTTACTACGTAAATATTAGTCATTTCTTCCAATCCTCTTTGAAGTGAATGAGAAATTCATTCAAGTATTTTGTAAATGCTCTATTGCCTACGGATTTTGATACTCTAAAACTCAAATATGCAAAGAACAAGAATGTTGCCAAGTATGAAACATAAGTTGATCCTTCTTGACCTTCGGTAAGAAGCCCACTACCTAAAATTAGATTCTGTGACTGAACAACCAATCCTAAAACAGTTACATGCCATAAGGCCATCATGCCTATCCATAATCCTGATATAATTCCTATCCTAGTCCATTGTCTGACTAGCCAATTTCTCTTAGAAATAAAGGCACCATCATCAAAGGTTATCCATTCACTATCTTGGTCGTCAATCTTTTCCATACTATATACACCATGTACTAATATTTAACTAGTTGTAGCACTCCTTTGATACGCATTTTCCCTTCTACGTTCATAGAAAATGCCAAATCCTGCCACAAGGCTACCAATACAAACAACTACCAAGTTTGTAACTGGATCTACTGGACTGAAAATGTTCAGTGTGGCTACTCCAAGCCAAATAGCATATCCACCTGGAGTTAAAACACTATACCACTTCAATCCAATTTCTCCATGTCATTAGCATGTAATCTTCGGATTTTCCTGTGTTCATCTTCGATTTTGTTTAGGAATAATGGATTTCCTGTTTTCTTAAATTGTTCTTCAAAGTCCTTTATCTTTTCTTTTGACTCTTTAATCCTGTAATCTAGAACCAATTTTCTTCTCCAAAATATCCATGATTATGAATTTCTTCCCCATAATCCCAATCTTTACCTTTAGGATCATCTTCACTTGGTTTAATTCTAACCTCATGGATATGTAACATTACCATACCCACTTCCAGTTTTGTATCTTCACCATACTCTTTTTCATCAAATCCTCTAAGATCTTGGTAGTAGTTTGATGAAGTATCAACATAACATCTAATGTAGTTTGGGTTTATTTTATCAAAACTTTCTTCAAGTTTCATCACCTTATGTTTAGTTGATATTTGTTTTAGTGCTAGTTTAATTCCTTTAGCCTTTATTCTCTTAATCCAAACTGTTACACAATTATCTGGATCACTATTAAGATCCCCACCTTTAACATCACTATAACATGCCATTTTTTCTAATTCACAATCAAACTTTTTCAACTCCAACACTCCTTTACTAACCATTGAGCATGTGCTTTAGGTGGGAGTAATCCTACTTCTTCTACGTGTTCAGTAATAGAATCCCATAGTTCAGTACAGCTCTTTTCATTAACATCGATCTCATCTAGGCCATCATAATATACAATGACGATTAATCCAAGTGTAAATAAAATTATAGCAAGTGAAATTATTACTGTTTCTCCAGTCGTTGCTTCTATTTTTGGCATTATAAAGATCTCCTAGCTGATTCATCTGCATGCTTATTACATAAAGTCATAGCAATACCACCAAGATCTTTTTGTATTTCCTTAAAGATTCTAGTCTTTCTTACCATTTTTTTACAGTATGGTTCGTGACATTGAATATGAGTTTCAGTTTCTTTCATTCTTGTTGTAGTCAATTTAGTTTCTCCTTTAGTGTTTTGTAATACTGAACGTCTGCACTCATTCTTTCAAGCCAGGAAATTTCAGCTACGACTTGCTCGTTAGTTAGATTAACGACTTTATCGTTTCTAATATTGTCTGCTCTTGTCATTTGTTTCCCCTGATCCTTTGAATAATCAGCTTGTCAATTAGTCTTGCGTTTTTGTATCTACCAAACTTTAGCTCTATTTTTTTCCTATTCCAAAGATGTTTTAGGGATTCTTTATTCAAACTTCTTCTACCTCTTCAATGTCAATGTCATAGCCATCTCCTATACTTTCATCTTCCCATGCTTTTACTTTGTCAACATACTTTTGTTTGTCAGCTTCAAACTTTGCTCTAACATCTGCTTCGTCTTTTCCTTTAACGTCTATAACAGCATAGTATCTTACCAGATCTTCATGTGTTAATGTTACTTTAAATTCTTTTAAACCCATTTTTTACTACCACCAAAGAAATATTCGGGCTTTAAACTAGTTGGATCGGCACATTTTTCTCCACTCTTTCTAATGTATTTTGCTAGCTGTTCCCTGTTTGTTAGTAATGCTCCCCATAACATTTGTACGACTTGAATCTTATGATCATCAGGAAGTTTATCAAACTGTTCCATAATTGTCAGCATATATGGTTCATGTCTTTCGGAACATCTAGTTATCTCCCAGTAAATTTTTTCTTTTAATCCTATTTCTCCAAAATCAGATTCTATCTTTTCTTTAAATTTTTGGTAACTACTCATGTCTAAGTCCTGTAAATTTCATTTACTTTATTGCAATATTCACATGTAATTCCTTGCAAAAGATTAAACGATTTACCACAATGTTCACACAATACTTGCATTAGTATTCCCTCTCAATAAGAAATATTCCAGTCTTTGAAGCTACTTCGTATTCAATTCCAGATTCATCTAATAATTCTCTTAAACTTTCTGGGTTTAGTATTTCATTTTCTGCATTAAGGCCACATAATTTTCCATCAATATCAATAATTATTTTATTGCTAGCTTCATCTTGGTAAAGTCTTTCTATTGTTCTAATTCTCATTACCAGCCACCATCTTTATCTCGATCACTTCTAATTCTTTTCAGTATTTTTAATTTGATAGCTACATCTTCTTCTAAATCATTATCATACAAAGTATTTGCTTTGTCTTTTTGTTGTAAGTCCATTATTTCTTCATCTATCCAATGATCACGCCATTCACATGCACTAGATTCAAATAGTTTAATCTCATTTTTGCTCATTTTTTTATCCATTAATTTCTTAATCTCTTGTTCGTTTCTACTTCTAATTCCTTGTAATTCATAACGGTGTGAATGATCACTTGTATGATCTATTTCATGTTGAAGTCTTTCGTTTTCTTTTTTTAGTTCAGTTACTTTCATCTATAACATCTCCATCTAGATTTCTTCGTTTAGTATTCATACGAAAACCTAACATCATTTCAGTAACATCATCCATTACGGATAAAAAAATAGGTGGTTGGGATTTGGATTTTTTCGTCATGGTTAATCTTCTTCTTCCTCTTCCTCAACAGTTTTCTTAGAACCAAAACCAAAGATGTCTGAATCCTGGTTACTTTCACCAAAGAATCCACCACCATCGCCACCACCAAAACCAAATCCAGAATCAGAATCACTTTGTTCTGCTTCTGAACCTTGTTTCAATTTTGCGATTTCAGTTTCTAAGTCTGGAATCCCATTTCCGATTAGTTCGGAATTTAGAATATCCTCTTTCTTCATGTCTTTTAATTCAGTCATGATCGTAATTTCCCCTCACTAATTGGTGTGACATTAAATTCTTCTCTACATTCACACGAAAGTAATTGTCCTTTACATCTTGGACATCTTTCCATATCACAGCCAAAATGATGTATGTTTCCTTTTTTATTTTCTATTCCACAATCGTGACAATGTTCATTTACGTCAAAGTATTTTGTATTTCTTTTGTATGTTTTTGATGTTAATCTGTTTGCTTCTAAATCAAAAGCCAATAATCCCTGATCACAACTTTTACTTCCTAGCATTTCTTGATCACAATCTTCGCAATTAACCATCTAGTATCTACTCTCCTGTTCTTGTTTTCGCAAAGTGTCTGCAATATCTCTCCAATGATCTTGACAATGTTCACAATCGCAACCTTCGCTAGCTTCATTTTGAACATGAAGTGTTCTACAATCCCATTCAGTACATCTGCAATCGTCAGTACATTCGCCTAAAATTGGGTGATTTAAATCAACACCACAATCTGAACAATAGTCATGTTCTTGCAATCCAAAGGCGTTTTTTACGTTATAGACGAATTTACTTTTTGCTTTGAATATCTCGTAGGATAAATCATAATGTCTTTCGTATTTAGCAATTCTAAGAGTCATTTTTAATCTCCTTTTCTTTTTCTAAGATGGTTACTGTTGCTGTTGCACCAGCTTGTTCATCTTCAAAGTCGTATTCAATGTCTATTCCTAAGTCAATGTCTGACTTACAATGAGGACACTTGATCGTTTCTTCTTTATCGTATTTTCTATCTGTCATACTAACCCCTCATCAAATGATCTTACAATTTCGTTGATAACTTCTTGGTTAAATTTGTCTGAACTTTGCTCTATGTCTTTGAATGTTAAACCATAGGACTCGTAGTTTTCTCTAACATCATTGACTATTTCATCACCATGATTGGCTACATAGTCCTCAAGTTGAGATTCACGAAGTCTAGTTTCACGATCTATTGCTAGGTCTTGTTCACGTTCACTATCTAGTTCTTCTACTAGTTCTTGTTCTTGTTTTTCTGTCATACTCTATATACACCATGTACTAATATATAACCTATCGTAGCAGTTGAATGAACACTAGTCACGATTTCTAACCTTCCTGTTTATTACAAGTCCAATCTTAAAGCATGTTTCAATCGTTATGAATAGCCAAGATGTTAACCATATAGGGAATATTATAAGGAAACACAAAAGACTGAACCAAACAAAGCCAGCAATTGCAATTACTATTTTTAGATCTTCTATTCCATCAAAGTCGTCTAAGAATGGAAAAATATGATTTACCCATACTAACAATAGCAAAGCCATGAATACAACTTCAACTAGTAATCGATGATTTCCTACTAGGAAATTTGATACTTGATCTCTAATGGCCTTCAATCTTTTACACCTTCTTCGTCTGGATAATCCAATAATGGAACAGTATTTTTGTCAGTTTCGCCTCTACTGGCTTTATCTATTGTTCTTTGTAACCTTAGTGACAGCTCTTCTATTGCTTGGATAAGATCTTTTGAGTTTATGTCTTTCAGTATTGATTTCATCATCCATTTACCACCATATTTTAGGTGGAGTTCCAAGTCACCTTTGTAATCTATATCTGTCATACTCATATCAAAACTTCCTGGATTTCTCCCATGCTAGTTCTTTCTTTACACCTTTTAATTCAGTTTGAAGTTCTTTGATCTCATCTTTTCTTTTAGCCAATGCCTTTTTCAGTACACCTATTGTCATGTAAGGATTCATTTCTTAATCTCCTTTGTTAGATAATACCCACTTGGAATTAATGCAATCAATATGATTAATGGAAAAACAAAAAAGCCACTAACTATTAGAAATTGTGCCTCTAATTGAGAAACGTTTTCAAGTTCTAAAGGATTTAAATTCAAATAAAGAACCCTACTCCAACTAATAATAGTTAATCCTACCAAAGTCCAAAAGAAAATTAGCCCTTGTAAATGATTCATATCCACTCTACCTCACCAACTACTTTGTTTTTTGCTACGCCCTTGCCGCAGTGAAATTCTTCATGTCTTTGTTTCCTTACTGAAATTAATTGGTCATCAGACTGAAAACTTTGTCCACATAAATTGCAAGTAGTGATAGCTAGTCCTGGCATTTTTTATTGCTCACACCTGATATGCCAATGCCTTTCTGCAAAGGCTTCGTTAAATCGTCTTAGATCCTCACTTAGAATTAACTCACCTAGCTCTCGGCAATCTAATTCTGGGATTAATTCTTTCTGTTCAAGGTTTAATTTTGAATCTTCTATTGCTTGTGGGATAGCTGAAAAGGCAAATACAGATCCTACTATAATGAATATAGAAACCAAACATATTTCAAACCATCCCCATTGTTGAATAAACAAGTCACTCAAAATTTCTCACCACAAACTTTGCATTGAAATCTGTTATGTGATCCTGTTCTATCATACGTCAAGTCTTTTAATTTACATAAGTGAGTCAATTTTCTTTCTTCTCCATAAAGTAATTGAATAGGTGAGGACCTGATTTTTTTGTCTTTAAACATTCTTTGAACAACCAATCTTTAGGAATCTCAACTCCTGCATACTCGTCACCAAGTCTGTATCTATCGTTGCTACTAGGCAATCTGTAACCTTTTTTGATGTATTTTTTCTGTTGTTTTTCTAGTCTTTTGCCACTAATTACCAAAGTCGGATCAACTACTATACCATCTTTTACTAGCCATGAATGTTCTAATGGAATTGGAATATCCAAACTCCAAACATAACCTTCAAAGTATTTCATGTCAGGATCTAAGCCTCTAAAACAGTTGATGAAGCATTGTTTAATTTCAGCATAGGTTCTAACTGAAACTTTTTCTGATAATTCTTTGTCAACTTGACGGAAAATTTCTGCTTCCTGTCTGAACCAGAACTTGTATTGCTTTGCCAAACTAGTATCGTTCTTCATTACTTTGAGTTCAGCATTGATCTGTTCCATGATCATTGATGATATATCGTTGAGTTGATTTCCTGGATTGTAATCTTTAGTCATTTCTTTCTCCTTGAATTATATCTCGAATGAATTGTGTTAACACAAGTTTTCGTTCATTCAGAAGTTTTCGTTTGTTTTTAGGATCTACTTCTAGGAAACTTAGTATCTTTTCAGTAATCATTTCAGATGAATCATATCGATTGTAAATTAATTCAGTCAATTTTTTCTCCTGACGTTTCTAGTATTGCAATTATTTCTTCTATTGTTCTTTTAGTTCCTGCTTCTCCATCTCTAAATTCTAAACATACTTTTAGAATATCATCTATTACTATATCTTCTACATCTTCAAAGTTCCTTTTTTTGTTTCCTATTTGATAACTCATTTTCCTTTCTCCTTTTTTGCAAGTCCTATCAACCATAGAAACTCTAATCCAAACCATTTGAGTACTGAATTTTTTGGCTTTGTTTCTTTTGGATCTTCTTTATCGTTTGTTCCACCAAAGCCACCGAAGCTTCTTTCAATGCCACCAAGAGAACTGAATATTGCGAACATGGCAAAAAATAATGCAATCGGAAGTACACCAATTATGATCCAGAAGTTATCTTTTTCTTCTTCGACTTTAGTGATAGGTTCAGTTTGTTCAATTTGATTAAGTTGTGAAACTGAATCTGAAACTGAACCATAAATTGTTAATCCAATTAACAAAGCAATTGCCACACCGATAAATGCCATGATAAAAGCTAGTGACATCAAAGTTTCTCCTTCTTTATTACCTTCCATTCAATCGCATAATTTGGTGATTGATACCACCAACTAGCAACGCCATCTTCGTCAGCTTTAATTAAACCTCTATCCATACTTGGTTCTACAATATCAATTCCATCTTCCAACTCATTTTCAGTTTCAAATTCAACTGTGTATTTGTAAGTCATTTTAATTTCCTCACTAATTTTTTTGCTTGTGATTCTGACATGTATTTATGAAATGTAACATGTTCAACAATGAATTTTTTCCTTTGATCCAAAGTCGTATCTGGATTTAATTGCTTTAATTTTTGATTGAACCACTTGATAAAGTTGGACTTACCATAGTCTAATAATTCAGTAGCCATTATTCATCATACCCCTTATCATCGTAATCGGGTTCTAATCCATCGGGAAAACACTTTGGACATTCAGTATCATAACCATCATCCACACTTGTTAACTGAAAAATTATTCCTTCACCGTCACATTCATCGCACTTTGGATTAGCCATATCACTTATGTTCATTGTGTATTCTCCAAATTCTTTTTTAGCACTTGATAAAGGAAAAATGCTAAGTTTGTTACACATGTTTTATCGTTTCTTATTGTAAAAAGACATGGTAAAACCATTTGTAAAACTTCCATTTCTGGATCTGAAAGATCTTTTTGTTCTATTCTTTTCATTTCTTACTCTCCTTAACGGAATGTTCAATTTGATTTCCTCCATCGTAGTCAATTTCTGAAATCATATCGGCTACAATTTGTTCAGCTTCATCTTCGTTTTCTGCTTCAAACTTTATTTTTACTAAGTATTTTTTCATGCTTCTCTTAACTCCTTTAAAACTGGAAACACTAACTTACCTTCTTTAGTTAATCTGTTAAACTGAACAACTGCAATCATACCCACAACTTTTTTTGCCCATTCTTCTGTGCATGGATATTTTGACCAACTACATTTGCCTACGTATTTGCCTTTAAGATCATTGAGTTCCAATGCAGAAATTGGTCTTGTTTCAGAAGTAAAGCCAACTACTTTGCAATCCATTTCATATTCAGCTTTCATTTTTATCCAGTTAGTTTGATAGACTGAACTAGGATCTTTCAGTACCATGCCTTCCATTTTTTTCTCTACTATCACTTTGGATAGTTCTATTGGGTTGTACTGTTTCATTTGTTTAACCGTCTGAAAGTCAGTATGATTCAAGTTCTTTTGTAAAACTGAATCCAGGATTTTGATTCTTTCTTGAAATGGTAACTTGGTTACGTCTTGT
>Ga0209976_10002436_pt1 | contig 10584 bp, 9 predicted proteins | sample SumtaG_FD_182806 | JGI IMG/M metagenome (GOLD analysis project Ga0209976, IMG submission 182806) | Deep subsurface microbial communities from Indian Ocean to uncover new lineages of life (NeLLi) - Sumatra_00157 metaG (SPAdes) (version 2) | ecosystem: Environmental > Aquatic > Marine > Oceanic >... | reverse complement strand
AGTCGCCCCCATTCTTTATTAGGGAGTTTGATCTCTTCAGCAATTTTCACCTTAGGTATTTTCCCTTGTCTTTTGAAAACATGCAAGTTGCGCTTTTTGAGAATTGCAACGATTCGGTCAAGTTCTTTCTCTGGATCCTGACACAACTTCTCGTATTTTACCTCAATGAATCGATTTTGTTCAATACTTTTGGCACCTTCTTGTATGTGCTCATCAATTTTTTTGATCTGTAAAACCACTTGCTCAAAGGATTCCTTTTTAAGAAGCTCGTTTTTTTCGGGTAAATCAAAGCTGAACCAATCGTTTTCATTTTTTTGTAGTTTGCGTTTTGCAAGAATGATTGATTGGGCAGTGTAGATAGGTTTTCGTTTTATATGAATGAAGATTGGGTTTGTAAAGTTTTCGTCTAGGTGCCTGATCTGCAAACTCAACGAAAGATTTTTCAAAATAAATGGGCCGTTCAGTACTTCTGAAAGCTTTTTCATATTTTTTTTTGCTGTCTCTACATTTCTGTCAAACCAGAAATCCACAAGCTTGCCGGCTTCAGAAGGAGCATTCATTCCATTGATAAAGCCATAGTCACTTTTCAAATTTGTGAAATCATGAGGCTTGAACATTTTGCTTGCAACAAGAGCGGCACTCACAGGTGATTTGTAGAAAAGTGAGGCAAAATTCGAAATATATGAAAAACGGTATTTCGCAAGTAGAAGCTGCAAAAGAAGAGTGGAGCCGGTTCTTGGTGCTCCAAAAATAAAAATAGGAGTCTCATACTCTTCAGCATTATTTGTGAGCCGTTTGTCCACAAGGCTCAATATTGGCACTGTATTTATAATTTTTTGAGCTAGCAGAGCGCTATTTCGAACAAGGTTAAAATTCATGGGCCTTCATATTGCAATTTTTAATATTCTGGGGCTAAGGATCTTGAATAAAGGTAATGGCATTTTTGTCAAAATAGTTGAAATTATTGAGACTAATTTACCATCCCTTCGAACCTGCGATATTTTAGCGCGTTTTGGGAAGAAACTGTAGTATAGGGGTGTGGATTTGCCACCCCATTTTTCTTTAAATTTTCGAAGGCCAGTGAGATGTCTTGGAGTGGTTCCAAAGTCGAAATGTTTTTTCCCAGTCTTTATGGCGTCTTCTACGGCGTAGGACATGACAAGTTCATTTCCTCCAAGCTTCTTTAAGTTCTTCTCATTTGTTGAAGTGGAATAAGCGTAAATGCATGTGTCTTTGTGGTTGAAAAATATTGCGCCAGAAACTGGTGAATTCTCAAAGAATGCGATATATATGGAGACGCCCTTGGTATCTTTGAAAGTCTGGCAAAGATTTTCAAAAAATTTTGCCGGATACATTGGAGCTCCCTGACGTTTTCTTGTGTGAACTAGTAACTCGCGAAATATTTTGAAATTTTCGCTTGTGAAGTCTCTTGAAATACTAATTTTGTTCTTTTCGGCTCGATTGATTGGGTATTTGATGCTCTTGTAGTCAAGGGTTTTGTAATATTGGTCAAAGGATTTGTATTTTTTTAGATTCAAGATGGTTGTGTAGTTTGGGGCGGCCTTTTGGAAATTTTTAGATTTGATTGTACCGTGCACCTCCATATTCCCTAAAGGGAAATTTTGAAATATCTTTTCGAGTTTTAGGCCTTTTTGAAAGGCAGGCCCAATTTCATGGCTGAAAGGAAGTGCGATATTATTCCTTTTTAGGTTTGGTCGCAGTTTGCTGACAAAGGGTAAAAAAAGTTGAGACCTGCCTGCTTCATCCATAGAAACAAGGGCATGAATTTTCCATCCAAATGTATTTTGAAGAAATTCATGCCACTCTCTATTGTGATAAAAACTGAAATTCTGAAGAGAGCTGGCCTGCTCGTACACAGTAGCATTAATATTTTCTAGTTTTTTAATTTCCACTTAGGTAATTGTTTTAAGACTAATTTTACCAGATTGACAGCAGTATCTCTTAATAACGAGATGGACCAATCAAAAAAATTATCATCCCATCTTTCCGGATGTGCTACAAGAGCTGTGCGCTTGTCTCTGTGTTTTAGAATAAAAGCCCCTAGATCATCAGTTGTCCTCAATCCGCTTTCGATTTCTTTCTTGTCTTGGACATGATCGCGCAAATTTATGGCTTGTGGGCTCCAGCTTCTTCCTGTATCCGTCAGATAGTAAATATCAGAATAATCAATTGATAAAAATGCTTCAGCCTCAAGATTGTACTTTTTAAAGTCATGCTTTTTCCAAAGATCTCTATTATCATATTTAGATAAAGGTCTGCCATGCATAGCTATGGTTTTTATTTCAGCTATTTCTCGCATCTTCTCCAAATTTTTTTCAAAAAGTTTTATCGCTTTTTCATAGTCTCCACCTGCTTCTGATAGATCCTCGTAGTGATATCCAATTTCGAAGCCCAAATCTGCAACTTCTTTAATTATTTCATTATTGAAGACGCCTTTTGTAGTTCTGAAGTAGTAAGTAGAGTTGATGCCAAATTTTTTTTCTAATTTTGCCATCTTCAGCGCATTTTTAGGTTTTCGATCTACATCATGTCTAACTAGGATTCCCCTCTTAGGCTCTCTCTTAAGCCATGTATGCATTCCAAAAGTTGGAATGTCATTATCTTTGATGATTTGTAGTAGTTCCTGGTATTTTTCTAAGGTGAAATCCATATCAATTCTTTTGCAACCTCTCATTATCCATCATATCCATCCACATCGCAAAGAATAGGGATTGAAGCCCACTGATCGTGAGAAATACAAAGATTATCAGACTTTGAGTAGTGAGCTCGATATTTGGGCTCAAAGATCTCACGACCTGGATAAAAAACGGAATATTTACAAGTAAAATTAAAAAGGCAAAATGATAGAGCAAAAATAATGGGTGAAAGTCTCTGAAAAGATATTTGATATAAAGCCTTTTCCAGAACGCTTTGAAAAGTAATTTGCTGATTCTAGGAATTACCTTGAAAATTTTCATTTTCGATTTTTCGCCAACGTCGTAGATCGGCTTGATTGGAATTTCCTTGATAGTGCAGAATGCGATATTTAGTTTTACGAGAATGTCATTTGGGCAGCCATATGAAGGGTAGATATCGTAGAGCCTGATTGCTCTGAGTGCCTCAAGTGAAATTGCAGTATAGCCAGTCTGTGTGTCTGAAACATGCCAGTAACCGCTTGCGATTTTTGTCATCAAAGATAGTACAGAATTTCCAAAAAATCTGATTCTTGGAACCACAAAGTATGCTGATCTGTGAGATAGACGATTGCCTTTTACATAGTCAACTCCTTCTTCTATTACTGGTTTGCAGATTGACTCAAGTTCATCCGGGTCCATCTGCCCATCTCCAGCCATCACAGCAGTGCAGTTTATCTCGCAGTCTCTGCACCATCTGTATCCAACTGCGATTGCAGTTCCTACGCCCGAGTTTTCCTTTAGATTGATCAGGATGACGCGGTCCCGGTCTGGATTCTCATTTGCAATTTCATGAGCAGGATATAGGGCTAGCTCTTTTTCATTCAATTCCTGAGCCACAACCTCAGCGCGGTTAAATCTAGTGGCATGAACTTTGTTTGGGTTTGGCTTGATCGATTCCTCGGTCTTTGAAAGTTTCTTAATGTAGTCCTCGACTACCTTTGAAGTTTTATCAGTTGAACAATCATTGATCACAATGATTCGATCAACATAGTCCGGCATAGACTCAATCACATCAAGAATCTGAGTCTCTTCGTTAAAGGCAGGTACGACAACGGCAATTGTTTTGTTGTTTTGCATGATAGATGGTTAAATAGACAAATATTAGGATATAATCCGCGATAGAAGGATTATAATACTGCCTCGCAAAATAAGCAATTTTCTATGGCTGCATTTGCCTATAGATTGAAGATATTTAGACAAACATAGGTGGCCCAGCTTGACCAGTAACATTGCTAACTCCACCAGCAGCTGGAGAAGGGATTCTCTTGTAGGAATATATTCTTTTTTGAATGTCCTCTTTCTTAATATTCTGACCATCAAGCTCTTTAGATATATGGGTAGATAGCGTGTCTACTATTTGGTCAAATACTTCAGGATCGACTCTAGACTTGATAAAATGCAACCTATCCATAACTGGCTCAAATTGTTCTACGTATAAAGTTTCTAATTCTCTTCTTCCTCTGAGATCAAAAATCATTGCTACATGGAAAAGCATATAGTTTGCATATGAATGTTTGACATCAGGAATATCAAGAGGCTGTCTAGCATTAAATCTTTCGAGGGCGCCCCCATCACTGATATCTATCCCTGCATTAAGTTTCTCGTGCACAATCTGAATATAAGGGCTTTCCTCAGTGTGGCCTTCCTTCGTTTTTACTATTCCATCAAGTGTTGACAAAGCTTCTTGATTCATTTGAGGTAATTTTGCTCGCTCCTCCGGTTTTAGATAATGCATCCGAATTTGTTTATATACATTTTCCGGGTCAAGGTAGTCTGCCGCAAAAATATCAAGTTTGTCTAAATCTCTTAGAACGTAGCATAGTTTTTCGGCTAGTTCCATCAGATTTTCGCTGTCGTCTGTCTCATGTGGTGGTTTTTCGATGTTTACTTCTTTTTCAGCATGCCAAAAAACAGCCTGTTCAATAATATATCTAGCATCGTCAGGCAAATCATACAGAACCCCAATACTTCGCAAGAAAAGCATACTATACATACCATGTCGCACTCCTCTCTTTTTTTGAGTTAGAGTTTCTCTATAATCATCTAATGCGGTTACAACAGGTACTACTATGTCATCTACCGTGTCATATGTATCAGGCGTAGGTTCTTGCCCACTATGCATATGCCTAATATATTGTTCTCTGAGTGAAGTCTGTGCTCTTTCTGTTTTATCGATAGTATTTATTCCAGTTATCGCTTCTATGTGCCTGCCAGTGTCATGCCCTGTAAGTATGACTCGAAGCAGTTCTGTTTGATTGGGTGTTAAGCCACGGTCTTGTGCTATTGCATCTGTTTGGCTTGCTAGATTCTGAGCATGCTCGAATTTTTGCATCCCAAATCGATCAGGACCTAGTCCTTTTTGAATAGATAATCCGTCAACAAACTGAGCAACTGGTGTGACATTAAGCTCAAGTATTTGTAGACATTCCTTAACAGAAGTTTCAAGATTTGGATCTAGTTCTCCACCAAATAGATTTGCTGTTGTTTCGGGTGTCATTATTGTCCTCTAGTAATATTAATTCTGGATTATATCACCACTATTCCCCTATAAACAATACCTTTAACTTCTGGTATACTCTACAACTGACAAGCTATTTATGAATTAGATTACATTGACCAACATCAAAAAATCCTTCTGTCTTTGGTTCACTGGCCTTCCTTCATCTGGAAAGACCACTCTGGGTAAAGCTGTCAAAGAAAAACTAAATGGAAATGGACTAAATATGATCCATCTGGATGGGGATGTTCTTCGAAAGGGCCTGAATTCAGATCTCGGATTTTCCAAAGAGGACCGGGATGAGAATATCAGAAGAGTCATGTATATAGCGCAACTCCAAGTGGAGAACTATATCCCAGTAATTGTCTCATTTATTTCCCCATACAAAAGCGTGCGAGAAAAAGCTAAGGAATTGATCCCAAATATGATTGAGGTATTTATTAATTGCCCAGTAGAAGAGTGTGAAAAACGTGATGTAAAAGGTCTGTATGAAAAAGCGCGAAAAGGAGAGATCAAAAATATGACAGGTGTGGATGATCCATACGAAGAACCAGATAATCCTGATCTTGAAATTCACACTCACGAGCAAGAGATAGAGGAAAGCGCGCAAAAAGTTCTAGACTATCTCGAGAAAAAGGGCTTCATTTCCAATTAAAATCAACCCCAAGCATTTCATAGAGCTCTTTGTTTGGCTCGTCAAATAGTTTGGCAAGCTTCTTTCTTACTTTCTTTTTCATTGGCTTGTAGGTTTCTCCAATTTTGTGAATCTTTGTGTCACTGACTTTGTAGCTTTGTACGCCTAAAAATTCGAAAACAAGGTTTAATGTTTGTTCTGAATCTGCGTAGAATTGCTCGCTATTTAGTACAAGAAATTGCTCGCTCTTAAATATTTCAAGCCATTTTTTGATCTGGTCTATGTAAAACCCACGAGAAGCATAGGAAAAATGACTGTGATTGTGGCTGAAATATTGAGGGTCTTTGGCCATCTTTGCTTCTTCGCCTTTCAATCGATCAGCTTCCGCCTCAATCGCCTCCTCAAAAGACAGTTTTTCCAGTTTCCTAAATTTTGACAAATTGTAATGTGAATATGCTCTATCAATCGGATTGCGTAAAATTATGATGAACTTCGCTTTGGGTACATATTTTTTTATGCGTAAGCAGGCATGTGGATGAAAAATATAATAAGGCGAGGCTTCTCCAGTGATAGTTCTTTTTTTTGTCTTGAGTGTGGTTTGAAATTTTCGAAATACAGTTGGAAAATGTGCTTTATACCAGGCCAGGCCCTTATTATAGTGCTGATCAAAAAAGTGCACCTCTTTGCTGATTGCACTCAAAATATTTGGGTGCTGGGTTACGTATTTATACAGGGAAGTGGTGCCGCTTCTTTGTGCGCCAATAACTATAAACTTCGGAAGCATCCTGATCATGCTCGTCTTTCGTCGTTTTTTTATTAGTTCTTCGAAATGCATAGAAAGCATTGTACCTAATTGTAAGAAAAAAATGTATAATCTTGAGAGTTATTCTTTATTTTTTTATTTACTAGGTCCATGGGACAAAAGTCTACAATCAAGACAATAGTTGTACTGGGGATGCACAGAAGCGGTACCTCTATGCTTGGAAGCATTTTGCACAATATGGGAGTAAAGATGGGCAGCTCAAAGGACGTTGAAAAAAATGAATTTGATAATATTCTAGGCTTTTTTGAAAATTATGAAGTTGCCATTCACAATGATGAACTTTTGGATTTGATGGGAGGAGCCTGGGATAAATCTCCGCAAAAAGATCTAGCTGAATTAGACAAAGACAAATTAAATGAGCTGAAGAGACAGGCAAAAGATATTTTAGATAAACTATACAAACAGGGAAATGTAGTTGGAATCAAAGAGCCTAGGATGTCTATTCTTTTAGATTATTGGGAAGAATTCCTGCAAAATCCACAATATATTTTCATCTTTAGAAATCCTCTTGATGTAGCAAAATCACTTGAAAAAAGGAACGGATTTGAGATCGATAAAGGATTGAGTCTATGGACAGAATACAATGAGAGGACTTTGAAATTCCTTAAAGATAAAGAATATCTGATGCTTCGATATGAAGACCTTCTTTCTGATCCAGCAACCTTTACTGCAGAAATTTTTAAATTCCTGCAAATGGAATTTGATGACAAAAAGTTGCAGATCAGCACGAAAGAAGTTGAGTCAGCAATTCAGCATCACCAAACCAAAGACGGAGATTTTCTAAATGACAAAAACGCAAGGCTATCGGCAAAAGAGGTGTTTAAGACGATGCTTGATCTATACAACAAACAAAACAAAACTAGAAAAGTGAAAAAGATCCAAATAGCAGTTGATAAAGACCTTATGATCAAGCATTCTAGAGCCAAGTTAATAAAAATGGAGGGGCTGATTGGTAGATATAGGGGCAATCTGAAAGAAACAATAGCTAAGGTGGATGAATTGGAAGAGACTGTGAAAGAGCAAAACAAAGTAGTTGACAATGTAAATAGAAGAAATGAAAAGGCCAATTCTAGAATCCGTCTTCTAGAAGGCCAATTATTGAGGATTAGAACATCTTTTCCATATAAATTCTACAGGTTCTATAGACGAATTATTAAATAGACAAGATTTTGCATATCCAAATTCTGTTATACAAATCAAAGAGATTTTTAGATAAACTTGTGCAGGGTTTGAATCAGGTTGAATCTCCTGAAAGGCTGGTTGTGCATTTCCTTGAGAATTCAGATGAAGATTCCAAGAGTGCTTTGGAAAAAATGAGTGCTGGGGCCAAATTTAAATATACATATGACAACGAGAATTCCAATCTTGGCTTTGGCAAAGGGCATAATTTTCTTTTCAATAAGTACAAACATGAGTATGGGGAATTTTTTATGCTTCTCAATCCAGACACACTTCCTTTTTATAATTTTCTGCAAAGATTTGAGGGGTTCCGAAAGAGCATTGAGAAATCGGAAAAAACCTGGGGTATCATCGAATTGGCGCAATTCCCAAAAGAGCATCCCAAGGACTATGATGAAAAAACTTTTGTGACAGATTGGGCAAGCGCGGCAGCGGCAATATATAGGACTTCAATTTTTGATGACTTGCAAGGTTTTGATGAGAGCCTATTTATGTACTGCGAAGATGTTGATATTTCCTGGCGTATAAGAGAGAGGGGCTATACAATCTATCACTGTCCAATAGCAAAAGTAGCCCATTTGACAAGGGAACTTGATAAAAGAAAAGATCCTTCTTTTGAAGAGATTTATTCAAAAGCAGGGAATTTATACCTGAGGCATAAATATTTTCCTAAAGCCCAAGTTAAAATGTATAGACATTTTATAAAGGGGAGTCCGTATATTAGAAAAATTGACAAAGAATATAAGGAGATATTAGAAAGGGCGCAAGACAAGGGAATCAAAGGATATAAAAAATTCAAATCACCAAAAATTTTTCCAGATACAAATTATTCGTTTCACAGATGGTAAAGAAAAAACATGCTTGGACAATTATTGTAAGAACTCAAGGAAGAAGGGAGGACTCACTTATTGAGACTTTGTATTCGATCGTTCTGCAAAGCTATAAAAACAAAAAAGTAATTTTGGTGCTTCATTCTAAGAGCCAGGAGAGATTAAAAAAATTGGAGGATATAGTGAAGAATCTAAGGCCTCTTCTCGATATTGAAATTCTGACTTCAGTCTCGTCAAAAAAACGAGGCTACCCACTAAATGTTGGACTTGATGCGTGCAAGTCCAAATATGTTTCATTTTTGGATGATGATGATATTTTGTATCCTCATGCAGGTGATGTTTTGATACGTGAGATGGAAAAGGGAGACCTGAATTTTGTTTGTGGAGAAGTGCTGTCCGTACATCAAAAAAGAATTGGAAAGCTATACAAGAATACGGCAAAAGGAGCCATTTATGAAAAAAAGTTTAATCAGGTAGAACTAGTTTCAACAAATTATATTCCAATACACGGATATATTTATGATTTTGAATTTTTCAAGAAACTTCGATTTGATGAGAGATTAGATCTTCTAGAGGATTGGGACTTTCTTTTGCAGATGATATTTTCAGGTAAGCTCAAAGCAAAGTACATTGAAGCTGAAATTGGAGAGTATCGATCCAGGGACGATAATTCCCAGAGTTTTCAAATACTGAAAAAGAGAGTCAAAAAATCTAGAAAGTTTATTAGTAAGAAGTTTGGGGATAAAAAATTAGAGATTGGCTTTGATGATATCTTTAAGATTTATCCTGATGTGAATGATATTTCTCCTTACCTTGAAATTGATTCTGATATTGGGAAACTAAGAAAAGAGGTTGAAAGGTTGAGAACAAATCTTGAAAAACGGAATTTTCAGATTGAAAAAATTGTTACAAGGAAAGGATTTCGAATCTATAATAAGATTTTAAAATTACTTGGTAGATCAGCATATTAAATTACTAATTTTTCATGAGTAGAGTTATCAAGATTTTGCAAAAAGAGGGACCACTTAGTCTGGTGGTTAGAGTTGTCAGAAAGCTTTTGAGAAGACGAAAGTTTCCAGACCAGAATGCACTCTATAGTACGTGGATTGAAGACAAGGAAAAGCCATATCTTGAAAAAGAGTTGATATTGGCGAATTCTAGAATGGAACAGTTCAAAACAAAACCAAAAATTTCAATTCTTATGCCTGTTTATAATGTTGAGCCTGAGATTTTGAATGAGGCAATTGAGTCAATCCAGGCACAGTGGTATGAGAATTGGGAGCTTTGTATGTATGATGATGCCTCTACAAATGAAAAGACTAAAGACTTTCTAAGAGATTTGGAGGATAGGGATGAAAAAGTAAAAATTGGATTTGGAAAAGTGAATCAAAATATTTCTGTTGCAACAAACAAGGCATTTGAGATGGCCTCAGGCGAGTACTTGCTCCTAATGGACAATGATGACGTGCTAAGACCAAATGCTTTATATGAAGTTATAAAAATTTTGAATAGAGAAGGAAAGTTAGATCTGATTTATTTTGACGAAGATAAACTTGATAAATTTGGAAAAAGAATCGAGCCGTTTTTTAAACCTGATTTTTCACCTGAACTCATGTGGTCCATGATGTATCCTACTCATGCGTGCTTTTCCAAGGATATTTTTGAAGAGGCGGGTAAGATGAGAAAAGGTTATGAGGGAAGCCAAGATTATGATCTGGTTTTGCGTGTGATGGAGCAAACTCGCAAAATTTATCACATCCCCTGGGTATTATATAGTTGGAGAAAAGTTGAAGGATCAACTGCAGATCATATTTCAGGCAAATCTTACGCTGTGGTTGCTGCAAAGAATGCGCTTAAAGATGCTCTTCGAAGAAGAGGCCTAGAAGCAGAGATTATAAATGATCGCTACCCATTTATCACAAAAT
>Ga0209976_10002435_pt1 | contig 10584 bp, 17 predicted proteins | sample SumtaG_FD_182806 | JGI IMG/M metagenome (GOLD analysis project Ga0209976, IMG submission 182806) | Deep subsurface microbial communities from Indian Ocean to uncover new lineages of life (NeLLi) - Sumatra_00157 metaG (SPAdes) (version 2) | ecosystem: Environmental > Aquatic > Marine > Oceanic >... | reverse complement strand
TATTACTAATGCGATTAGTATAGGGGGGAATGCGATAGCTGGGACTAATTTTGATGTTACTGGAGCGGGAGCTATTACCGGCGTTAGCCTTGACGCTGGTTCAGGCACAATTCAGACAACTGGGTCGGTGTTGGGGAATGCGATTGACCGGACGACAGGTGCAGCTTTGACAATAGGTAATACCACGGCGACATCAGTGGAAATTTGCAACACTTCGGCGAATTGCAACACGATTGAGTTAGGAGTTGGCGCAGATGCTGACGCCATTACTATTGGCGACACGAATGACGATTTTACTGTTGACAGCACAGCCTTTCGAGTGACCGCTCTAGGAGCGGTTTCGGGGGTGACTACGATGGCGTCTTCAGGGAATTGGGACTGGTCAGCAGCGACTGCTCCAACTATTACTATAAAAGCAGATGATACTTTTACAATTTCCGATGTTGGTGGGGCATTTAACTTTTCTGTAGATACAGGCCCAAGCTATACAGGTGATGCCAGACCGACGAAGAAGATAACCTTGATACCAGAGTTTCCAGGAGCGACTTTGACTGGAGATGGAACCAATAATGTGGGGACAATGACGTCAGATTTCTGCTCTAAGACTAATACTAATCCGCCGGATATTAACACAGGGGTGTGTGTGACAGCCGGAGATCTGCATAACTATTACTCTTGGACAGCTCAGGCGACTAATGATTATGATGTTTGGATTCCTTGGCAGGTGCCGAGCGATTTTGGAGAATTTGCTTCCTCAACAGCAATTCAGTTTGATGGCTGGAGAACCACTTCCAGCGATAGTGTGACCTTAACGGTTTATGATGATAATGATGCGATTTGTAATGGAGCCACAGCTATTTCTGGGATAGAGGCGGAGTGGAATGCGACTAATTATGCGGATCCGACTGGCTGTGGGGCGATTGCGGCTGGGGATACGATTACCTTTAGAGTCCAGTTGTCGGTCGGAGTGAATGATGAGTATGCCAGAATAGGTGAAATTTCTGTCAGCTATCTGGCAACATTCTAAAGATAGCCTGTAGTAAATATGTAGGGCCTATAACATAGGATGGGCCAGCGATGCATAGGTGGCTACCAGAGGTGGTGGTCAAGCGATGCATAGGTGAATGATGATGAAAAAGAAACAGTTAAAACAGATAAAGCAGGTTTTAAAGCTGGGGGTGAGTTTGATTTTAATGGTGAGTTTGAGTTTGGGAGGTTGGTGGTTATGGCCGTGGCAGGTGAAGGAGGTAAGGGCAGATACGCAGCCAAAGACGTTTACGTTTGAGAACACGGCCGAGAGTTTTTCAGGAACAGTTGGTTCAGCAGACTCAACCTTGTCTCATGATGCAGCCACAGGTAATCCGCAGGGAGCTTTAAGATCGAGGATTTATGGGAGAAAAGCAGGGCCGGATGCTAATTACTGGGAGTGGACAGGCACCTGGGAAGATTTAGGAGTGCCTTCAGGCGGGACAGTGACCCAGATAAGGGTAAATGCCGGCTATACCAGGTGTACAGAGTACAATGTAGGAATTGGATTTACAGTCGGGCCGTATGAGTTAAGAGAGAATGGAGGGACATTAATTGCCACTTTGTGGTCAGGCAGGTCAGGAACAGCCGTAGATGGCATCTGGGAAAGTATTGGAGTCCAAGCAGATCAGGCTGTGACGGCTGGAAACCAGCCATCAGGCACCACCATTAAGCTGCGGTTGAACAATACTTTGGAGGCTGGGAATAATGCGTCGGCGGCGGTGACGACTTATGATGATGAAGTGGCATTGGTAATTACCTATACTGCTGCGACAGCCCTTTTAACCCAGAATGATTTTGAGATTTTTGTGGATAATGATGTTTTAACGCCGACAGATGCGTGGCCATCAGGGGCAAGGAACTTGGATGAGAATACGGCTTTGACGCCCTTGCCGGTGGCTAATGATCCGGTGGATCCGAGCGATGAAGTCAGGATCAGGATGAATATTGCGGTGACAGTGGCTGAATTAGCGGCAGCGGCAGAAGGGTTTATCCTTCAGTTTGCTAAAGCAGATGACTGTACAGCAGGGCCGTCGTGGACAGATGTGGGCACAGGGGATTGGGGGTTTGCGACATCAAGTGTAGACACTAACACGACGTTGACGAGTACGGTGATAGATACATCTAATGTCTTAGGTAGGTACAACAAGACAGATCCGAGCAGCACGAATCCAAATGCAGTACCGTCAGGCCAGGCGGTGGAGTGGGACTGGCACGTGGTTTATAACGGGTCGGCTGGAGCAGGGACATATTGTTTCCGAATGAGAAGAGATGATCCGGCGGATTTGGATGCGTATGAGGCTACTGGTTATCCAAAGATCAGTACCAGGCCGGCAGTAGGGGATCAGATGAGACATGGCGAGTTTTTCTCAAGTAGTGCAGAACAGGGCTTTTTCTGGGCTGATTAGGAGAAATATATATGAAAAAAACAGCAAAATCATGGCTAGCCGCTAGCTTGATAGCCAGCCTGCTGTTTATGCTAGTCAGGCCGCAGTTAGCAGCAGCCATCAACAGCCAGCAGATTGAGGGGTTGTATATGGCTGGTGTGGGGGTGGAGGTAGGGACAGTGGTGATTAATGGTTATCGGCAGATTGAGTATGTGTTTGAGAATAAAAAGAGGGTGATTACTGAGGATAATCATAGCCATGCTGATCCAGATACAGATGGGGAATATATTGTTTGGATAAGCCAGCTGGGGCCGTACTGGCAGGTATTTAGGTATAGTTTAGTGACTGAAGAGACAATCCAGCTAACTACCAGTGGTAACAATGTTAATCCTAAAGTGAGTGGAGAAAGAGTGGTTTGGGAAAAGCAAGTGAATGGAGTTTGGCAGATAATGATGTTTGATGGTATAAGGGTGAAGCAGATGACCAGAGGCTCTAGCCCAAGCCAGGATGTGGATATACAAGGGGATTGGTTGGTTTATAGGCAGAAGGCAGTAGAGGGCTGGAATGTTTATATTACCGCCCTATTAACAGGCAGAATCATAGATCTAGGAGAGGGTCATGGGCCAGAGTTTATAGGGGATGAGTTGGTCTGGTGGACACAACCAGGGGAGCAAACCATCAGGAGAACTTATCGGTTTGGAGTAGAAGCAGAACCAGCAGCAACACCAAGCCCAGAAGCAACAACAGCAGCAACAGAAAGTGCCACGCCACAACCAACACCAGAGCCATCACCAAGCCCAGAGCTAGTGACAGAAGAGGATATATTGGAGGAGCTGGAGATAGCCACACCGAGTGGGGAGGTAGAGGAGGCGACGGAGGCGGGGGAGTTGGAGTGAGTCTCAGTTATTTTCTTAAGAAAACTACGCCTTGAGTTTATTACTAGTAGGGATTGGAACATAACAAAGTAATAAATCTTGCATGTTATTAATTAATAGATTAAGCTATAAATATGGATGGACTGGTCATTAAGGTTGGCTGGGAGTATTTTCTTGGAATTATGCTGGGGCTACTTGGAGTTGCATGGTATTCAAACGGTCGTTTCTCAAAACTTGAAGCATCCATGGAATGGGTTAAATTCATATTAAAAGAGTTAAAAATTACTGGTGAAAACAAAGACACTAAAGCCTTCACTGTTAGATCTCCTAAATCACTTACTCCTAAGGGCAAAGATCTGCTTGAGAAAAGTGGAATAAGAAAATACATTGAGGAGAATAAAGATGCATTATTAGAACTTTGTGAAAAGAAAAAAGAAGCCAATCCCTATGAAGCGCAGCAATATATTTTTAAACTATTTGACTCTTTCTCATTTGGTTTACCATCCGATAATGAGCTGAAAAACTTTTCTTACGAAGAAGGAATAAGTTTAGATATTATTAGAAGGGTTGGTGCAATACATTTTCGTGATCTATGCTTAGATAGCTTTGGAATGGAAAAGGAAGATATTGATAGGCACGACCCTACTAAGAACGAATAGAGTAAATATATCTTTGATGCAGAGTTATTCTAGTGGAAATGAACCTTGTCGGGAATCCTAACAGTGACGAGAGAAGATTGTGTGGGAGAGGTTGTTAGATAGTTTAAAAATTTTGGTTAACCTGCTCAATCCAGCCATCATATTCCAAAATGAGGTTGGTTTGTTTGGTAAGGAGGGTGATAGCCTTTGGTGATTTGAGTAGATTTTGCTGGTTTTCTAGGTTGTTGGTGGCTTGGAGTTGGGTGATGAGGGTTTGTTGGTCTTGGAGGAAGGTTTGGGTTTGGTTGAAGAGGTTGTTTGTTTGTTCTTGGAGTTTTTTGGTTGGGACTGGTGGTTGGTTTTCTATGGTTTCTAGGGCTTTGTGGTTGGTGGTTTGGAGTTGTTTGAGGAGGGAGGTTTGTTCTTGGGTTTGGTAGGTGGTGTTGGGTTGGAGTTGGGTGAGTTGGGTGATGGCTAGGCGGTTGTGGATGAGGTTGGTACGGTGGGTGAGGAGGGTTTGTTGGGTTTGGTAGAGTTGTTGTTGGGGTTTGAGAAAGAAAAGGTAATAGGCGGCGGTGAGGAGGATGAAGATGAGGATGATTTTCTTTAGATAGCCTTTCATCCCTCCATTATATTCTCTTGCCTCGTAAATGGGAAAGAGGTATAGTCAGGTTGATGGCAGTTAAGATTGAGGTAAAGACTGGTTTGAAGACGATATGGCTGGGATTGTTGATGGCAGTATTGGTAGGGGCAGCTGGGTTGGCAGTTTTCTTTTATGGGCAGTGGCAAAGGGTGAGGAATAATCCGTTGCAGGCTCAGGAGGAGAAGGCCCAGCGGGAGATTGCTGAGGTGATGGAGGCGGTGGGCAAGCTGATGGTTTTGCCGGAGGGTGAGGTACCGACCTTGGTGGTGATTGATGATAAGGAGAATATTGCTAAGGATCAGGAGTTTTTTAAGTGGGCAGAGAATGGGGATCAGATGCTGGTCTATCGGCAGGCAAAGAAGGCGATTCTGTATAGGCCGAAGAGCAACAAGATTGTTAATGTGGCGCCGATCAGTGAGAGAGAGGAGGAAGGGGTGGAGGAGGCCAGTCCGGGAGGAGAAATTGCCCCTTGAAAATGGAGGGGGGGATGGTATATATAAGGAGGTATGTTAGCAAAGTAGTTTTAAGGAGAGAATATGGAAGCGGATAAGGCGATGAAAAAAGGCATTAGTGTTTTGGGAGTGAAGCTGGCGGTGCCGATAGGCGGGTTGTTAGGTTTGGTGTTGGTGGTGGGGTTGTTAATGGTTCAGTTAGTGAAAAGGAATCCAGGGATGTTAGGGTTGTTAAAGGGTCCGGAGATTTTAAAGCAAGAGCAAGAAGATTTTGTGGCTGAGGTAGGCAAGAGTATTAGTTTACCTGAAGAAGTGCCAACCGTGGCTGAGGTAACTGATTTAGAGAATTTGACTGGTCAAGTCTTTTTTGAGAAGGCAGCTGAGGGGGATAAAGTGCTGATTTATGCAGATGCTAAGAAGGTGATTTTGTATCGACCGGTTGAGAAGCGGGTGGTAGAGGTAGGGACGATTAATGTGGAGAAGGATGGGGAGGTGGCTGGGTTGGCGACCGAGACAGTAGCAGTGGCCTTGCTGAATGGAACTGAGACTGGCGGAGCGACCGAAGGGGTGGAGGACAGGCTGGAAGAGGTGATGCCTGAGGCCCAGGTTAAGGTGAAGACCAATGCGGCCAGGACAGATTATGACAGGAGTTTGGTGGTGGACATGACCGGAGAGAATGGGGAGGTAGTTGAGGCTTTAGCCAGAGAATTGGGCATGGAGGTAGGTGAGTTGCCTGAGGAAGAAAGAGAAAGGGCGGGAATAGAAGTAATGGTGATTGTGGGTCAGGACAAGTTGGGAGATTAATGGCAGACTGTATTTTCTGCCAGATTGTTGAAGGGAAGATCCCCAGTTACAAGGTTTATGAGGATGAGGAGTTTTTAGGGTTTTTGGATATAGCCCAGATTGTGGATGGTCATACACTTTTGATTCCGAAAAAGCATGTGCGGTGGGTGTGGGAGATTGAGAATGTGGGGGGGTTTTACAAAACAGCGGGGAAGATAGTTAAAAAGATGCAGCAGGTGACAGGGGAGGAGTTTGTGGCTAGTGTAACTTTAGGGACGCTGGTGGAACATGCTCATCTGCATTTGCTGCCGAAGACGGAAGGCAGTGTTCAGTTGGTGTGGGATGGATGGATTAAAGCGAGAGGGATGAGGAAGATAGAACCGAAAAAGCTGAAAGAGCTGGCGGAAAAGTTTCATTTGTGAAAACCAACAGAGGGGGAATTAGCTCAACGGCCGTTGAGCTAGATCCATGTCTGTTAATTAATGGTTTTTAGGGTGATTTTTCGATGATTGAGATTGGTTTTTTCAGGTTTAAATTCAACACTAATAATTTTACTATTGGTCTTTTTAGCTAATTCAAGCAATGGCTTGAGAGTGCGGGAGGCCCATTCAATGGCGATGACATTTTTAGGTTTGAGTTGTGATTGAAGATTGAGTTGGTGGAGTTCTTCAATGTTTTGTAAACGCCAAGTATCTAGGTGGAGAAATTTACCTTTGAGACGGTGGCGGATATAGTCATACTCGCGTTCAATAGTGTAGGTGGGAGAAACAATGGTTTGAGGGATGTTCAAGAACCTGCCGATGCCTTTGGCAAATTGGGTTTTACCTGAACCGAGCTGACCGATGAGCAGAAACATTAAAGGTTGTTTTTGCAAGTCATGCCAATGTTTGAGCATTAAGGTTTCAGCTAGTTGGATGGTTTGTGATGGTGATTTGGTGGTTAGCTTTTGGCCGGCGGCGGGTAATAAGTTACCTTGGCGGAGGATGAGAGGATCGTCTAAGGTGGTGTCAACTACGGTTGAGACCGGACGTTTGGGTAAGGTGCCAGCGTCAATGATGAGATCAATTAAGGCTTGCTGCTTTTTAGAAGTGTTATCTAAAACGTCTTTGATGGAGTAGGGCCGTTTTTTGTAGGAAACATTGGCTGAGGTGGCGGTGATGGGATGGTTGAGTTTTTTGATGATGGTTAAAACAAGGGGGTAGTCAGGGATGCGAATACCCAGAGTTTTGGTTTCAGATTCAACTGCTGGAGCCACTTTTCCTTTGGATTTAGAGATAATAGTTAGGGGTCCGGGGAGGAATTTCTTGTATAGGTTCTTAGCAGTAGGATTTAGTTTGATATATTTTGATGCCATGGTTTGGTTGATGACAGCTATGGATAATGGTTTGCCTTCCCGACGTGATTTGTAGGTTAAAAGTTTGTTAACTGCTTTTTGGCTGGTGGCGTCAACCCCAGCACCATAGCAGGTTTCAGTGGGGTAGATAATCAAGCCACCTTGTTTTAAGATTTTGACAGCGTGATTGATGATTTGGGATTGGTTGGACTTTTTAAGTTTGAGAATTTTCATAGTATGGGATATATTTTACACTAGTTATGCTGACGCTTTTAAATGAGAGTTTGTGGGGAGATGAGGGATTTTCTGCTTTGGCAGTGATGAAGCCGTTTATGGAAATGATGGGGGTGGTGATGCGGGACACAGCCCCGCCCGGGTTTTATGTTCTCGGTTTTCTATGGACGAGGCTGTTTGGCTCCTCGGAAGTGGCTTTGCGGAGCTTGTCGCTGCTGCTGATGCTGGGAGCGTCGGTGTTTGCCGGGATGATTGTTTACAACATTAGCAAGAAGCGGTTGGTGGCGGGGTTGGTGGGGTTATTAGCTTTTTTAAGTCCGTTTACTTTTTCGTTTGCTTTTGAGTGGCGGATGTATGCGCTTTTAACCTTTGCGACTTTAGGTTCGATTTACTTTTTCATAGCCAGGAGGTGGAAGGGGTATGTGGTGATGACGGTGCTAGCGCTTTACACCCATCATCTGGCTTTGTTTACAGTAGCGGTCCAGGGTTTGTGGTTTTTAATAGATGAGTTCAGCCACCATGGGAAAAAGTGGAGTAAAGCCAAGATAATTAAAGCGATCAAGCATATTTGGCCGTTTTGGCTGGTGATAGGACTGTATGTGCCTTGGTTGTATCCAATGTATCTGCAGACTACCAGGGTGCAGGGAGCTGGTTTTTGGCTGAAAGCGCCAACATGGCTAGAGTTGTTAGGTTTGATGGCTAAGTTTTTGACTGGCGGAGTGAGCAGAGAGTGGTGGGTGGTGACAGGGATTTTGGTGTTGGTTTTACTGGTAGGCAAGAACTGGAAAAAGATAGGCAAAAAATGGCTGGAGGTGTGTTTGATAATAATGGCGCCGGTGGTGTTTTCTTTTGGGGTGTCACATTTACTGACGCCGGTGTTTTATGATCGGTATCTTTTATCAGTGGTGTTGGGGATGGCGGTCTTGATTGGAATGGGGATCAAGCGTTGGTTGGTACCGGTGTTGCTGGTCTTAGTGGTGATTTATGGCTATTCAAGCTATCAGCTGTTGGTGACGCCGAAGAAGCGGCCGTTCAGAGAGATGGCCAGTCAGGTAAAGGCTGAGTTAAAAGAAGGGGATTTTCTACTGAATTATAACGGGGGGGCTCATCATTTATGGGAGACTAAGTATTACGGTATTCCAGCGCCGATCTATTTACCCGAAGGCGAGCTGCCTTTATGGGTAGGTACAGCTCAGATGACTGATGAGGATATTGTCAGATCAGTACCGGAGGGAGTGGAGAGGTTGGGAGTGGTGACCAGTGAGCCGGTGGAAAAGGTGCTGATTGAAGAACCCTGGCAGGTGAGCGGAGTAGGTGAGTTTGAGAGTATTCGGGTGATTTGGATGAGGAAAAATTGAGCGAGAACGCAGTGCGGTTGACTGAACGTAGTGAAGAAAAAGTAATCTCAATTTATCCTGACTGAATACAGTGTTGTAAAAAAACCATAATTAAATTCATAACTAATCTGGCATTTTTTTCGTTTGAGTATCTTTTTTTAGGATGAGCACTCCCCTCATCTTTTCTAGTTCGAGCAAAAATTTTCAACAAGGCCGTTAAAATGTTTTCTGAAAAAGTATCATCTGGAATTTTTTTCTTGCTCGTCGCTTCCTTGAAAAGCTTTGAAAGAGTTTTTTTCTTTGTAATTTTTCCATAAATGATTATTTGTAAATATGCCTCAAGAGATGAAACTGCGTGGGTTATACAATCACTATATCCACTTGGTTTCTTGGTGTTGTATTTCCTGAAAGCTTCAGATAATTCATCATTAACCTCTTTGAAAGCAGGATTGGATAAATAACTGATAACTGGAATATAAACTTCTTCTGTAATTTTAGGATCTTGCCTCATAACGAACCCCAGTCTTGTTAAGTATAAATTTATGGAAAAATGTTCAAAGACATCGTTTAAGCGACGAGCAAAACTATCAAAAAATTGATGAAAAGCCTCCGCTCTTCTTTTTTCAAATCCTGCCTTGGTTTCTTTATCCTCTCGATAAATAAACTTGTTTTTTTCCCTACCTTTTTCGATAAGTGCCAAAGAATAATATGAAATTAGCTCTAAGAAAACATTTTCGTTTTCATAAAAAAAGATTTGATGAAAATCTAGCCTCGCATTCTGGTGAGTTTCGTTTTTGAGATAATTTTTTGCGTAGGCTTGATATTTACACTCTTCATTGAGTAGTAAAATTGAATATTCAATAGTTGAGCCGTAATTACTAGAATCGCCAAAAAAAAGTTCTAAAAAATGCCAGATTTTTTTCTTTTCAGCTTTTTCAAGATCATCCCAACATCTAAGATTAAATTTTGGTCTTATTTCATTAACCACTTCTGGTTTAGTCTGACTCCATAATTTGAATTTCATAAATTGAGATTATTTCATATAACGTTCCAGTATATCTGATGTTACTGAACGAGTAGACAGTACAATTATACCTTACTGGAAACAAGTGAAGTAATATGGGTCGAGGGAATGCAATGAACCGAGCCAGATATACTGATGTTAGACGACCCGAGCGAAATGATACAAGAGTTGAGCGAGAACGCAGTGTGGTCGAGTACCGCAACAAAGTGAGGAACGGAGAAGTCAATCTAAAACTAAGGCTTACTTGTATTGTTCATCGATCACTTTTTGAACGATTAACTTCAAGTCATCAAGATACTTTTTCTTTTTCAAGCCTAGTGCTTTCAAGAATAAAAGTTTCTCTAAAGAAATAATGAAATATTTATCCTTTTCAGTGGCGTTCTCGACTAAAAAGTCATAATCAAATCTTAAGATTTGATTCCATAACTCAAATTCGTAGATTAAAATTCCTTGATCCCCATATAAATCTACGAATTGAGGAGTATCTTTATATCCACTTGTATTTCTCCCCTTTAAATATTTCATGTTTAGTTTATCCATCAGATCTCTTAGTCTTTTGTGGTCTGATCTTGAAAGCACAAAATCAACATCTTTTCCTGATTTTCTTAGTCCGTAATACTCCATTGCCAACCCGCCTATCAAAAGAGGTTTGTGTTTAAATTTGAAATTAAGTTTGTTTAAATCAGGAGCTTTCATAGATGTTGATTGTTTTAGATTGATTTTGTCTAACTAGTGTTTATACGCACTATCAGGTGGATAATGTTAATGATCAGTATGTTAGGCGATGTTTATTTCAAGTTAATCGAGTAGAGGTTGGGGGGCTGGTTGGTGCCGCCGTTAAGGGAAGTCAG